>OFMU01000917.1_pt1 | contig 18581 bp, 17 predicted proteins | sample 1541861 | NCBI WGS metagenome assembly OFMU01 (sample SAMN04209238, study PRJEB22552) | human gut metagenome | biome: gut; material: feces | host: Homo sapiens | place: USA: Oklahoma
GTGGGGCGCATTTTTATAATACTGGTTCATGTCCGCTGTTTTTCCCGCAGGGCCAGGGCGCGCCGGGCCACCACCGGGTCGGAGTCATAGTGGACGTATCCGCCCCGGACCCGCTGGATGGCGTCGTTGCCCTTTCCGGCCAGGACGATCACCGCCCCCTCCGGGGCCTCCAGAATGGCCTGCTCCACCGCCCGGGTGCGGTCTAACTGGATGGTGACCCGGGCGGGGCCGCTCTGGGCCGCCGCATGGGCCAGACGGCCCGCGATGTCGGCGGGATCGTCGAAATCCGGGTTGTCGGTGGTGAAGAAGATGCGGTCGGCGTATTTGCCGCACATCTCGCCCATGCCCTGGATCCGCTGGGGGGAGCGGCCTCCGGCGATGCCGGTGACCACGGTGATGGGCGCGCCGGGATAGTCCCGCTTCAGGTCCGTCAGCAGGGCCTGGGAGCTGGCCCGGTTGTGCATGCAGTCCACCAGCACGTGGACGCCGCCGCCCTCGTACCGGTTCATGCGGCCGGGGACCTCCAGAGCGTCCAGGGCCGCGGCCATCTGCTCATGTTCCGCCCCCAGCATACGCCCCACGCCGATGGCGGCCAGGGCGTTTTCGATGTTGAAATCCCCGTCCATGGCCAGGTGATAGGGGTGCAGGGCCTCACTGCCCCGCTCCTGGACGAAAAAGCGGAAGCCGTGGGTCAGCTTCTCCACCTGCCGGACGGTCAGATCGCAGTCGTCCCGGTCCATGCCCACCAGCATGACCGCCCGACAGCACCGCCGGGCGGTGTCATATACCCGGTCAAACTGGGCCGTCTCCCGGCAGATCACGGCCCGGCCGCTGTTTTCCAGCAATTGGAGCTTGCATTGCAGATACTCCTCCATGGAGGCGTGCTCCTTGGGGGAGATGTGGTCCTCGCTGAAATTCAGGAACACGCCGATGTCGAAGTGCTCGCCATAGACCCGCTCCACCTGATACGCCTGGCTGGATACCTCGGCGGTCATATACGGCAGGCCGTGATCCCGGGCCTGGGCAAACAGCCACTGCAGGTCCAGGGACTCCGGCGTGGTCAGATGGGTGTCCACGTCCGGGCCTCCGCAGTAGCGTCCGGCGGAGGAGCTGAGGCCCATGGTCCGGCCCGCCAGGGCGTTGGTCACGGCCTGGATCATATAGGAGGTGGTGGTTTTCCCCTTGGTGCCGGTGACGCCGATAAGGGTCAGGCTGTCGGAGGGATTGTCGTAAAACCACCGGGCCGCCAGGCTCTGGGCCCTGCGGACGTCGGTGACCCGGATGCAGGGGATGTCCACCCCGGGAAAGTCCGTCTCCGCCAGGGCGCAGACGGCTCCCTGCCGCCGGGCCATGGCCAGATACTCCGGCTTGAAGCCGTAGCCCTTGCAGATAAAGAGGTCGCCGTCCCGGGCCCGGCGGGAATCGTTGCAGATACCGGTGACGGCCGCGTCCCGGGCCGCCGGGGCCGCCAGCAGATCGTACTGCCGGAGCAGGTCCTCCAGATTGCGGGTTTGTTTCATAGGTGTTCCTTCTTTCGGGGGGCTTATTTCATATTGAGCTTCCAATCGGAAATGCCGTAAAACGGGTTGGAGGCGGTGGGGGTGATGGGGGAGGACGCCGCACCGGCGGGCAGGAGCACGGAATAGCTCTTGAAGCACACCGGCACCATGGGGGCCTGGTCCAGGAGCTTTTCGCACAGGGCCGTCATGGCGGCGGACCGCTCCCCGGCCTCGGCGGCGCACAGGGCCGCCAGCAGGGCGTCCGTCTCGGGGTCTGTGAAGCCGCCGTAGTTCATGGCGGCATAGCTTTGCAGCAGGGGACGCAGGTCCCAGTCGGCGGTGAGCTTCACCTGGCACAGGCACAGGTCGAAGTCCCCCTGCTCCAGGGCCTGGACATACTCATCATAGGGCAGTGAGCGCACGGTGACCTGCAGATCGTACCGGGACAGCCCCGCCGCGATGGTCTGGGCAGTGGACACCCGGAAGCTGCTCTCCTGGTTCACCAGCAGGGTCAGGCTCCGGGTCTTGCCGGTGTTCAGCCCCGCCGCCTCCAGAGCGGAGGCATAGCCATCCTGGGAATAGGCGGCCTCCAGGTCCTTGGGATACAGGCCGCTGGCCGGGGACACCGGGAACTGGGCCGCCAGACCGTGGCCCAGCAGATAGGCACTGACACAGCTGGCCCGGTCCACGCCCAGGGTCACGGCCCGGCGGACGGCGGGGTCGTCAAAGGGGGCCCGGCGGGTGTTCAGGCACAGATACTGCATAATGGTGGTGGCGGCGTCGGTATAGTCGCCGCTTCCGTATACACTGGAGTCGTCCGCCCCGGTCAGGTCGCAGAACAGAAGCTGGACCTCCCGGGCATAGAAGGCGTAGGACACGGAGTCCGTATCCTTGCAGGCGGTCAGCTCGATGCGCTCCAGGGGCAGGGACTTCCCCTGCCACCAGGAGGCGTTTTTGGCCAGATGGGCGCCGCCCTCGCCGCTGTAGGCGTAGGGCCCGGTGCCGGTGGGGAAGGTACTGCTCTCGGTGCCGGACTTCACAATGGGGATGTCCAGCCGGGAGACGAAGCTCCGGTTGTCGCCGGTGAGGGTGATGCGCACCGCCCCGCCGCTGGCCCGGGTGTCCGACACCTCCGCCAGCCGCCCGCTGTAGCGGGCGGAGGACTGGGCCCGGCGCAGGCTGTTCACCACGTCCTGGGCGGTAACGGCACTGCCGTCGCTGAAGGTGACGCCGCTTCGCAGGGTGATGGTGTAGGTATACCGGGCGGCGTCATAGGTATAGGACTCCGCCAGGGCGGGCTGGGGGGCAAAGGACCCGTCCAGGGCGAACAGCCCCTCATACAGCAGGGCCCCCAGGGTCTGCATGGCCCCGTCGGGGCAGGTGATGGGGTCCGCCGTCTCCCCCTTGAGATAGGGCAGGGCGAAGGAGGTGAGCTTCACGTCCTGCTTCTTCTGCTCCACGTTGTAATAGTCCGTCAGGGTGCCGAAAATGTCTTCCGGGTCAGCCGTCGACCAGTCGCACCCGGTCAGCGCCGTCAGGCACAGGGCCAGAAGCGCCGCGAATATGCGCTTTTTCATGGGATACCTCGATTTCACAGGCAGATCATGGCGATCTGAGCGCCCCGGGCCTGGCCCATCCGCCGGTGGGACCAGTACAGCTCCGGATGGCAGGCGGTGCAGTCCGGGGACACGTCGATTTGCCGCACCCCGGCCTTTTCCAGCCACCGGGCGTTGACGCCCTTCAGGTCCACGTGCCACTTGGGCCCCCGGCGGGTGATATACGGCTCCGCCTCCGCCCCCAGGGCGGCCTCCAGAGCCTGGGGCACGTCTGCGTCCGTTTCAAAACAGCAGGGGCCGATGGCCGCCCCGATGGCGGCCCGCAGGTCCCCTGGGTCCGTGCCGAACAGCTCCTGCATCCGGCGGACGGTTTTGTATGCGATGCCGCCGGCGGCGCCCCGCCAGCCGGCATGGGCCGCGCCCACGGCCCCGTGCACCGGGTCGTGGAGCAGGATGATGCCGCAGTCGGCGGAGAACACCACCAGGGGGATCCCCGGGGTGTCCGTGACCATGGCGTCCACGCTGGTATAGTCCCGGTCCCGGAACAGGCCCTTGCCGCAGTCCTCCGCCGTCACATGGCGGACATTGTCCTCATGGACCTGCTTGCTCAGCACCGCCCGGTGCTCATCCACCCCCAGGGCGGCGCAGAACCGGCGGTAATTTTCCCGGACCCGGTCCATGTCGTCCCCCCGGCCCACGCCCAGGTTCAGGGAGTCCCAGGGGGCGGGGCTGACGCCGCCGATGCGGGTGGAGAACCCGTGGCGCACGCCGGACAGGACGGTGCTGGTCTTGATAAGCAGGCCGTTTTCCTCATGGGCCAGAAAGGACATGGGCAAACCCTCCGTCACGCGTTTCTGCCGCAGCAGTTCTTATACTTCTTGCCGGAGCCGCAGGGGCAGGGCTCGTTGCGGCCGATCTTCTTGACCTTCCGGGGCTGTTTTTTCACGGTGCCGTCGCCGCCCACGCTTTCGGAGGTGGCGTTGGCCACCCGCTCCCGCTTGACCTCCTCGTTCTTCTTCAGCCGCACGGAATACAGCCGCCGGACCGTCTCGTCCTGGATGGCGGCGATCATCTCCTCGAACATCTCCAGGGATTCCTTCTTATAGGCGATGATGGGGTCGGTCTGGGCATAGGCCCGCAGGCGGATGCCCTGGCGCAGGTCGCTCATGGCGTCGATGTGCTCCATCCAGTATTCATCCACCACCCGCAGCAGGACCACGCGCTCCACCTCCCGCATCACCGGGGCGGTGAACTCGTCCTCCTTCTGCTGATAGTAGCCGGCGGCGGCCTGGGTGAAGGCGTCGGTAACGGCCTGGGCGTCCATGGCGTCCAGCTGCTCCTGGGAGAAGCGCACGGCGTACTTGGGGAAGTACACGCCCTCCACCTGCCGCAGAAGCTCCTGGCAGGAGGTCATATCCAGATGCTGGACGCCGCTGAAGGCATTCTGCACCAGGTGGGTGATGGAGGTGTTCATCATGTTCATGATGACGTCCTTCACGTCCATGCCCTCCAGCACCTGGCGGCGCTGGCCATAGATGATCTCCCGCTGCTTGTTCATCACGTCGTCGTATTCCAGCACGGACTTTCGGGCCTGGAAGTTCCGGGACTCCACGGTGGTCTGGGCCTGCTGGATGGAGCGGGTGAGCATCTTGCTCTCGATGGGCATATCCTCGTCGATGTTCATGCGCTCCATGGCGGCCTGGACCCGCTCGCCGCCGAACAGGCGCATCAGGTCATCCTCCAGGGAGATGTAGAACCGGGTCTCGCCGGGGTCGCCCTGGCGGCCGGCACGGCCGCGCAGCTGATTGTCGATCCGGCGGGAGTCGTGGCGCTCGGTGCCGATGATGAACAGGCCGCCGGCCTGGCGCACCCGGTCCGCCTCGCCGGAAATTTCCGCCTTATGCTGACGGAGCTTGTCGGCAAACAGCTGGCGGGCCTCCAGAATCTCGGGGTTGTCGGTTTCGGCATAGCCGGTGGCGTCGGCGATGACCTCGTCGGTGTAACCGGCCTTGCGCAGGTCGTTGGTGGCCATATACTCGGCGTTGCCGCCCAGCATGATATCGGTACCACGGCCGGCCATGTTGGTGGCCACGGTAACGGCCCCGAACTGGCCCGCCTGGGCCACGATCTCGGCCTCCTTCTCGTGGTTCTTGGCGTTGAGGAGGTTGTGGCGGATGCCCTCCTTGGTGAGCATCCGGCTGAGAAGCTCGTTCTTCTCGATGGACACCGTGCCCACCAGCACCGGCTGGCCCTTTTCGTGGCACTCCTTCACCTGGCGGATCACGGCACGGTACTTCCCCTGCTCGGTTTTGTACACGGCGTCCTCATTGTCAATACGGACCACCGGGCGGTTGGTGGGGATCTCCACAATGTCCAGCTTATAGATGGTGGCAAACTCCTCCTCCTCGGTCATGGCCGTACCGGTCATGCCGGAGAGCTTGCTGTACAGGCGGAAGTAGTTCTGGAACGTGATGGTAGCCAGGGTCTTGCTCTCCCGCTGGACGGAGACGTGCTCCTTGGCCTCGATGGCCTGGTGCAGGCCCTCGGAGTACCGGCGGCCGAACATCAGGCGGCCGGTGAACTCGTCCACGATGATGATCTCGCCGTCCTTGACCACATAGTCCACGTCCCGCTTCATGGTGCCGTGGGCCTTGATGGCCTGGTTGATGTGGTGGGCGATGGTGCTGTTCTCCGGGTCGGAGAGGTTATCCAGGTGGAAGAACTCCTCGGCCTTGGCGATGCCCCGGGCCGTCAGGGTGGCGGTGCGGGCCTTTTCGTCCACGATGTAGTCGGCGTCCAGGGTCTCGTCCTCGGCCTCCTTGTCGTCGGTCTCCGTCACCACATACTTTTTCAGGCGGCAGGCGAAGGACTCGGCCATGTCATACAGCTGGGTGGATTTCTCCCCCATGCCGGAGATGATCAGGGGGGTCCGGGCCTCATCAATCAGGATGGAGTCCACCTCGTCCACGATGGCGAAGCTGTGGCCCCGCTGGACCTGCTCGTTCTTATAGATGGCCATGTTGTCCCGCAGGTAATCAAAGCCCATCTCATTGTTGGTGCCGTAGGTGATGTCGGCGGCGTAGGCAGCCTGGCGCTCCTCCTTGGTCAGGTCGTGGATAATAAGACCCACGGTCAGGCCCATGAAGCGGTGGACTTTGCCCATCCACTCGCTGTCGCGCTTGGCCAGATAGTCGTTGACGGTGACGATATGGACGCCGTTTCCGGTCAGGGCGTTGAGATAGGCCGGCAGGGTGGCCACCAGGGTCTTGCCCTCACCGGTTTTCATCTCGGCGATGCGGCCCTGATGCAGGACGATGCCGCCGATGAGCTGCACCCGATAGGGGCGCAGGCCCAGCACCCGGTCCGCCGCCTCCCGCACGGCGGCAAAGGCCTCCGGCAGAATGTCGTCCAGGGTCTCGCCCTGCTGCAGGCGCTGCTTGAACTCCGGGGTCTTGGCCTGAAGCTGTTCGTCGGTGAGTCCGCGGTATTCCTCCTCCAGGGCCTCGATCTTGTCGGCGATGGGGTAGATGGATTTCAGCTCCCGCTGGCTGTAGGTGCCGAAGATTTTCTGGATCAGTCCCATAGTTTTTGATTCCTTTCTGCTATACGAGGGTGCAGTGCACCAGGATATACAAATACCTATATAGTATACCACACCCGTCCCGGCTATGCAAATGAAAAACCTGTGAACAAACCCGGGACAGGCCCGGGACAAGCCGGGACAAGCGGCGCAAAAAGGACGGGCCCCGGGGTCCGTCCTTTTTGCTTACTATATTACTGCAAAAACAGGGAGGCCGGGCGATTCACCACCAGCATGTTGTAATACCGCAGCAGGTGATAGTCGTCCTTGTCCAGCTTGATGCTGGTGAGCAGGCGGTCGTTTTCCTCCAGCGGCTCCTTGGAGATCAGGGTCTTCAGGGCGATGGGGGCGAAGAACGGCGTGCTGCCGATGCCGGACAGCAGGCCCACGGCGGGGGTGCGGTTGTGCATGGGGTTGAGCATGCAGATATACATCTTCTCCGCCTCGTTGATCTGGTTGGTGAGCACCATGTGGGTGATGGTGTCATAGGGCTTCATCTCGCCGGTGAACAGGTGCTGGCAGCGGTCCGGCTCCCGGAAATTGTCCACCCCCACATACATCATCACGTCGATGCCCTCGCCGGAGGCGGAGGGGGAGAAGCACAGCAGCGACCGCACCAGCTGCCGCACCCGTCCGTCGTAATAGTACATATACGCCCGGGGCTGGTTGAAATAGAAGTTCTTGGGCAGAACGGACTGGGCATGGAACACCGGGGGCTGATAGTCGATGAAGCATTTCAGGTCGATGTCCAGGGCCCGGGCCACATCGTACAGAGTCTCCACGTCGATGGTGATGGTGCCGTTTTCATACTTGGACACCGTGGCCTTGCTTTTGTTGATCATGGCCGAAAACTGCTCGATGGTATAGCCCCGGCTTTTGCGGTATTTTTTGATTCGCTGACCAACATGGTAGGAAAAGGAACCCATGCCGTCCACCTCCTTGCGCTTCTGCCTGAATTGTACCAAACATTTGGTAGGAAGTCAACGAAAAGTTTCTGAATGAGAAACATTTTTTCGGTTCCATATCGCAGTCATAGGGCGGACAGGTCCAGACAGCGGCCCCCCAGCAGGGCGGCCTCCTCCGGGTCGTGGGTGACGCACAGCAGGGACGCCCCCGGCGTATGGCGGCGGATATAGGCCACGGTGTCCCGGCGGCACTGATCGTCCAGGCCCTTGAAGGCCTCGTCCAGCAGCAGAAGCCGCGGCCCGGCGCACACGGCCCGGGCGATGGCCACCCGGCGGCGCATGCCGCCGGACAGCTGTGACACCGGCCGCCGGGCGCTTCCGGCCAGGCCCAGCTCCTCCAGATGCCGGAGGATCTCCGGCTCCGGCAGGGCCCGGCCTGTTGCCAGGCGGACGTTGGCCACGGCGGAAAAAACGCCGCACAGCCGGTCCTCCTGGAACACATAGCCAAGCCTCTCCGGAACACCGGTGACGGAGCCGCTTTCCGGCCGCTCCAGCCCGGCCACGCACCGCAGCAAGGTGGTTTTGCCCAGGCCCGAGGGGCCCATCAGGCACACCGTCTCCCCTTGCCGCACCGTCAGGCTCACGTCCCGCAGCACCGGGCCCCGGCCGAAGTCCTTGTAAACATGGGAAATCACCAGGTCCATTTTTACCGTCCCTCCCACGCGGCGAAGCACCGCCGCAGCAGCCACAGCACCAGCTTCTCAAAGCCCACGCTGCACACCACGATCACCACCGTCCAGGCCAGCAGGTCCGTCATCTGGAAATACACCTTGGCCTCGTACAGCCGCTCGCCGATGGAGCCGCCCACCACGCCGATGACCTCGGCGGCTACGCCGGACTTCCACGACATACCCAATGCCACGCTGCACCCGGACAGCAGGAAGGGCTTCACCTGGGGCGCGTAGATATATCCCAGCCGCCGGGAGAAGGGCACCCGATAGACCCGGGCCATCTCCAGCAGGGCTCCGTCGGCGCTTTTGATGCCCTGGAGGGTGTTGGAGTAGATCACCGGGAACACCATGAGAAACGAGATGAACACCGCCAGCTGGCTGGTATTCAGCCAGATCAGACAGATGATGATGAACGACGCCACCGGCACGGACTTGATGGCCGTGACATAGGGCCACAGCAAAAGCTCCAGCACCCGCAGCCGCCCCGCCGCCACCGCCAGCAGCACCCCCAGCACCAGGCCCAGGGCAAAGCCCCCGCTGATGCGCAGCAGGCTGAAGGCCACGGTGGCGAAGAAGCCTGGCTCCCGCCATACCGACCACAGGCGGCAAGCCACCTGCCACGGCGACGGCAGCAGCAGGTCCAGCCCCACCGCCATGGCCGCCCCCTGCCACACCAGCAGCGCCAGGGCCACCGCTATGCACTTTTGAAGGGCCGGTCTCTGCATGGCGTCCTCCCAATAGGAATTAAATTCAGTTCCCCATCCAGTAGAAGTCGTCCCCGGGGAGCTTGCCGCCCACGGACTCGGGGTTCTGGTCAAACAGCACCTGCAGATAGCCGGAGGCGGCGGTTTTCATCTCGTCTCCCAGCAGGCAGACAATGTTGCAGGCGGGGATGGCCTTTTCGGCCACGGCGGCCTTGACGATGCCGTATTTTTCCACCAGCACGGCGGCCTCGGCAGGCTGGTCATTGACAAAGGCGGCGGAGGCGGCGTACTCCTTCATAAACTGGTCCACCGCCTGGGGATGCTGGTCCAGAAACTCGCTGCGCACCAGCAGCACGGCGGTGATGAGCTGGCTGTCGCCGCCCAGGGCGTTCCACTGCTCCGTCAGGTCCAGAGCCACCCGCAGGCCCTCCACCTGGCCCATGGCCACCACCACAAAGGGCTGGGGCAGCATGGCCACGGCGCTGTCCTGGGCCGCCATCTGGGCCACGATCTCCGTGGGCTCGCTTTTCCACTCCACGTTCACATCCTTGCCCAGCTCCAGGCCGTTCCGGGCCAGCAGATAGGTCAGGGCATACTCGGGGGTAGCGCCCTTGCCGGTGGCATAGATGGTCTTTCCGGCCAGGCTCTGGATATCGGTGACGGTCTCGCCGCCCTTTTCCACCATATACAGCACGCCCAGGGTGCTGACGGCCAGCAGCTTCACGCCGCCCTGGGTCTTGTTATACAGCACGGAGCCCAGGTTGGCGGGCACGGCCATGATGTCCAGCTCCCCCTGCAGCAGCAGCGGCGTCAGCTCGTTGGCGCTGGCAGCCATCTGGAAGTCAATGGCGTTGGCGGTTTTCTGGTTTTCGGCGTCGTCCAGCAGCTTCACCAGGCCCATGGACGTGGGACCTTTCAGGCCGCCCACCCGGATGGTGACGGCCTCCTCCTGGGGAGTCTCTGGGGTCTGGGGCTGCTTGGCGCAGCCGGACAGCACTGCGGCGGCCATCAGCACCGCCAGCAGCAGGGATACAAATCTTTTCATTGGTTTTCTCCTTCCCGTGAAATGACGTTGGAATACTGTGTTTTGGCGCTGACGCCGGGCAGCCGCCCGATTTTGCCGGACAGCGCGGCAATCTTGTCCTGGGGCGCGTCCAGCACCACCGAGATGATGTTCACGCCCCGTTCCCGGTACGGCAGGCCCATGCGCCCGATGATATAGCCGCCGTATTCGTGCAGCAGCGCGTTCAGCGCCGCCGCCGAAGATTCCTGCTCCACGATGATGCCGATCAATGCCACTCTTGTTTCCATATGCCGTCACCTCCTCCGAAACAAAAAGAGCCGCGCCCTGCGGCACGGCCCCAGCACCCGGGAAGCGTTCCCCCCGGGCGGTGTCATCTGTGGCGTAGCTTCCGTCGCAATCGTAATTTTGACGTCAGGAACTCACCCCTATTTTATGATGGCCGCCGCCGGTTGTCAAGGCCGGTTTTTCTTGCCAAATGCAAATACATATTGTATAATAATGTCTATAAATTACAGTTTGGAGTGATTTCATGGAGAATAATCGGAAACCCCGGGTACTTTTGACGGGCTTTACCCCCTTCGGCGGGGAAACCGTGAATCCGGCCCTGGAGGCCGTGAAGCGGGTGCGATGCCCGGAGACGGAGCTGCGCATTCTGGAGGTGCCCACGGTGTTCGGCGATTCCGCCCGGCTGGTGACGGCGGAAATGGACGCATTCCGGCCGGATGTGGTGCTGTGCGTGGGCCAGGCGGCGGGCCGCAGTGCCGTGACCCCGGAGCGGGTGGCCATCAATGTGGACGACGCCCGGATCCCGGACAACGCCGGACAGCAGCCGGTAGATGCACCCATCGTCCCCGGCGGACCGGCAGCATATTTCGCCACGGTGCCGGTGAAGGACATGGTCCGGGCCATCCGGGAGGCCGGGGTGCCGTCGGAGCTGTCCAACAGCGCGGGGACATATGTGTGCAACCACCTGCTGTACTGCGTACTGCACCATGCAGGTCCGGGAGTCCGGGCGGGGTTCATCCATGTGCCCTGCATCCCGGAGCAGACGGAGGGGACGGACCGGCCGTCCCTGCCCCTGGCGCAGCTGGTGACGGCCCTGGAGGCGGCGGTTTCGGCCTGCTGTAAAGGATAACCGGTTTCCCCCAGTGAAACATGAGACTCCGCCGGGGAAAATGCTGCTCCACGGATAAATAAACAGTTAGGGTGCTCTATTTTCGGCAAATTTAGGCACAACACCGCATTGACAAACAAATTGGGGCCGTTTTATAATGGAATCATCCGAAAGGAGTTGAATCCTATGAACGAGATCTACGTCATCGGCCACCACAACCCCGATACCGATTCCATCGTGTCCGCCATGGCCTACGCGGCCCTGCGCAACGCCCTGGGCGACCGAAACTATGTGGCCGCCCATATGGACCACATCAGCGACCAGACCCAGCGGATGCTGGACCGCTTCGGCTTCCAGCCGCCCCGGACGGTGCAGAACGTCCGCACCCAGGTGGAGGACCTGGACTATGATACGCCCCCGGCCCTGAACGCCACGGTCACCATGGACCGGGCCTGGCACATCATGCGGGAACAGAAGATCTCCGCCATCCCCGTCATCAACGAGGACGGCACCCTGTATGGCACTCTGTCCGCCGGCGACATCGCCACCTACAGCATGACCACCATCGCCAACCCCCGGGTGGAGGCGGTGCCCCTGTTCAACCTGCTCAGCGTCATCGAGGGCCGCCTGCTCAACGACAGCGGCGACCTGATCGACACCGTGTCCGGCAACGTGGTCATCGCCCTGCCCCAGAGCTGCGAGAACCTGCTGTTCGGCGACCCGGACAACATCGTCATCTGCGGCGACCAGCCGGACATGATCCGCCGGGCCCTGGACATCGGCGTCAGCTGCCTGATCCTGTGCCAGACGGAGGTGGACCCGGACCTGCTGGAAAACGCCGGGCGCACCTGCATCATCACCACCCCCTATGAGGCCAGCCGGGTGGCCCGGCTGATCTATCAGGCCAGTCCCATCTCCCGGCCCTGCCACAATGAAAAGATCGTGTGCTTCCATCTGACGGACTATATCGACGACGTCCGCGAGGTGGTGCTGAAAAGCCGCTACCGCTGCTACCCGGTGCTGGACGAGAACGAAAAAGTCGTGGGAACCCTGTCCCGGTACCACCTGCTGCGCCCCCGGCGCAAGCGTGTGGTGCTGGTGGACCACAACGAGCGGGCCCAGGCCGTGCCGGGCCTGGATCAGGCGGAGATTCTGGAGATCATCGACCACCACCGCCTGGCGGATATCCAGACCAGCCAGCCCATCCGGGTGCGCAACGAGCCCGTGGGCAGCACCGCCACCATCATCGCCGGTATGTATCAGGAACACGGCGTCATGCCCTCGGCCAATATGGCGGGGCTGCTGGCGGCGGCCATCCTGGCCGACACCGTTATGTTCAAGTCCCCCACCTGCACCAAGCGGGATATCGCCATGGCCGAGCGCATGGCCCGCATCGGCGGCGTCAACATAAAGGAGCTGGGCCGCCAGCTGTTCTCCACCGCCGGAGGCAAATCCGTGGAGGAGCTGGTGAGCAGCGACTTCAAGGAGTTCCACATCGGTGAGCAGAACCTGGGCGTGGGCCAGGTCACCTGCCTGGACTCCCTGGAGATGCTGGAGCGCAAGGAGGAGTTCCTGGCGGTGATGCGCCGCCTCCAGGAGGAGCGCCACTACAATATGGTGATCCTAATGCTCACCGACGTGCTGCTGGAGGGCACGCAGCTGCTGTATGTGGGCAGCGACGAGGCCATCCGCAACGCCTTCTCCGCCGAGCCCAAGGACAACGCCCTGTTCCTGCCCGGGGTCATGAGCCGGAAAAAGCAGGTCATTCCCATGCTGTCCGCCCTGTGGGGCTAAAAGGCTTGCAAGTCATTTGCCGCCTGCGGGCGGCAAACGCTGCGAGGTATTTTTTTGATACACTGACGCACCCCCGGCGGAATCCCGCCGGGGGTGCGCTTGCTTATTCAGAACTCAGAAACAGAACTGGAAGGCGCAGAAGCCGGCGTACAGCACCAGCAGCACGATGCCCTGCCAGCGGGACAGCCTGCCCCTGGCCAGGGCGGGCACCGTCAGCAGCAGCATTACCAGCATCATCAGGGGGATATCCACCACCAGGGAGGCGTTGTACCCGGCGATGGTCTTTTCCTGAGGCACCTGGAAGGGGGACAGGGTGGTGGACAGACCGCTGACCAGCACCAGGTTAAACAGGTTCGCCCCCACGATGTTGCCCAGGGACAGGGCGCTGTGGCCCTTTACCAGGGAGGTAATGGCGGTGACCAGCTCCGGCAGGGAGGTGCCCAGGGCCACGAAGGTCAGGGCGATGACGGACTCCGGCACGCCCAGCCCCTGGGCGATGAGGGTGCCGTTGTTCACCAGCAGGTTGGCCCCCACGGCGATGAAGGCCGCGCCGATGACCAGCAGCAGGATGTCCTTGCCCATGGAGGGGGTGCCGTCAATGGCCTCGTCCGCGCCGCCGGCCTGCACGGTGTCCCGGAAGCTCTGGCGCACGGTAAGGACCATGTACACCACGAACATCACCAGCAGCACGATGCCCGCCAGCCGGGTGAAGGCCCCGTTGGTATAGGCGATGGCGGCATAAAACACGGCGGCGATGAAGAAGAAGATCACCGGGGTCCGCAGGCTCCTGCGGTCCGCCTCCGAGGGGCGGATGGCGATGGTCAGGGCTGCGATCAGGGCGGTGTTGCAGATCACCGAGCCGATGGCGTTGCCATAGGCGATCTCGCCGTGGCCGCTGACGGCGGAGGTGGCGGACACCATCACCTCCGGCAGGGTGGTGCCGATGGAGACCACCGTGGCGCCGATGAGAATTTCCGGCACATGGAACCGGTGGGCCAGCCCCGTGGCCCCGTCCACGAACCAGTCGCCGCCCTTGATCAGCAGCACCAGACCCACGATGAACAGAAGAATGGGTACGAGCATTGTGTTGTTCCTCCTTAGTTTTTACAGCATACTGCTGATAAAGATTTCCAGTCCGATGAAGATCAGGATGGCCCCGCCCAGGATCTGGGCCCGGCCGGCAAGGCGCATGCCGAATTTCCGCCCCAGCACCAGGCCCCCCAGACAGATGCACAGCGTCACCGCCGCAATGATCAGGGAACAGACCAGGGCCATGAGCCAGTCATACTCGGCAATGGTGAAGCCCACGGATAGAGCGTCGATGGACGTGGCCACCCCCTGCACCAGCAGGGCGCCCAGGCCCAGTCTGGGGGCGGTGTCCTCGTCTCCGCCGCCGCCCCGGATGCCCTCGATGAGCATTTTCCCGCCGATGAAGCCCAGCAGGGCCAGGGCGATCCAGGGGATCAGCTTTTCAAAGGCCCGGAAATACTGCACGATGGTGTGGACGCAGACCCACCCCGTCATGGGCATCAGGGCCTGGAAGGCGGCAAACACCCCGGCAATGCCCAGCATCCGCCGCCGGGACATGCGGGGCTCGTTGAGTCCGTTGGCCAGGGACACGGAAAACGCGTCCATAGCCAGCCCCACCCCCAGCAGCACGCTGTTGAAAAAGAACAGGATATTCCACTGCATGTTCGTTTCTCCTTTTTTCGTGAAAATTCCATGAAAAAACCCGGACATGGCCGGGGGCCATGTCTGGGCTCGAAGGCGAACAGACAGACGAGTCCCATGCATCCCGCGGCAGTGATACATGAGTCTCGCAAATTAAAGCAAGCCAGGCCGCCAGGCGGCCAGTATGTTGACGTGCTGCGGACAAAGAATCCGCTTGCTACTCCCTCACAGAGTTTTCAGTTTGTTCATGATACCACAGCCCGCCCCCTCCGTCAACGTTTTTTTCGGAAGATTCTGTTGCCCCGGCGGACAAAATCGTATATAATGGGGGACAATACAGGAAAAACCACCGGGAGGAAGCATCATGCAGCGCATCAGCAAGGAAAACTATTATCTGAACATCGCCCAGACGGTGCTGGAACGGGCCACCTGTCTGCGCCGGGTGTACGGGGCCATCATCGTGAAAAACGACGAGATCATCTCCACCGGCTACAACGGCGCGCCCCGGGGGCGGCGCAACTGCGTGGACATGGGCTACTGCACCCGGGAGCGGCTGCAGGTTCCCCGGGGGGAGCGGTACGAGCTGTGCCGCAGCGTCCACGCCGAGGCCAACGCCATCATCTCCGCCAGCCGCCGGGACATGGTGGGCGGCACCCTGTACCTGGTGGGCCGCAACGCCCAGACCGGGGAGCTGCTGCCGGACGCCACCTCCTGCCCCATGTGCCGCCGCCACATCATCAACGCGGGCCTGGAGCGGGTGGTGATCCGCCGCACCCCCACGGAGTTTCAGGTGGTGGACGTGCAGGACTGGATCGACAGCGAGGACGACGTGCCCCAGGCGTGAGACAAAACGGGAATTCACCGGCGTATGCCGGGAAAATATATGGGACGAAAGGGAATTGCGATCATGTTGGACGAGAGAAAAGAGGAGGCATTCTGTACCATCCTGCGTGAGGAGCTTCAACTGGCCACCGGCTGCACGGAGCCCATCGCCGTGGCCTACTGCGCGGCCCGCTGCGCCAGGTGCTGGGGCAGAGGCCCTGCCGTATTCTGGCGGAGGTCAGCGGCAACATCCTGAAAAATGTCAAATCCGTGGTGGTGCCCAACACCGGGGGCCGCCGGGGCCTTCCGGCGGCCATCGCCGTGGGCATGGTGGCCGGGGATCCGGAGGCCCGGCTTCAGGTCATTGCCCATGTGACGGAGGCAGACGCCCCCGCCATCGGGGACTATCTGGACCGGACGGAGATCCGTATCGACTGCCCGCCCACCCCCCGGATGCTGGACATCCGGCTCACCGGCTGGACCGGCGACGGACACCGGGCCGTGGTCCATGTGGCCAACAACCACACCAACATCATCTATGTGGAGCGGGACGGGGAGGTCCTGCTGGAAAAGCCCCACTCCGACTCTGCCGAGGACAATTTGCAGGACAAGAGCGTGCTGAACGTCCGGGATATCCTGACCTTTGCCGAGACGGTGGACGTGTCCCACATCGAGGATTCCGTGGGCCGGCAGCTCGAATGCAACACCGCCATCGCCCGGGAGGGCCTGCGGGGGGACTGGGGGGCCAACATCGGCTCCACCCTGCTGCTGTCCGGCGGCGACGTGGAGACGGAGGCCCGGGCCTGGGCCGCCGCCGGGTCCGACGCCCGGATGAACGGCTGCGAGATGCCGGTGGTGATCTGCTCCGGCTCCGGCAACCAGGGCATCACCGCCTCCGTCCCCGTGTGGCGCTACGGCGTGCAGACGGGCCGGGACCGGGAGACCATCCTGCGGGCGGTGTGCCTGTCGGACCTGATCACCATCCACCAGAAAACCGGCATCGGCCGCCTGTCCGCCTACTGCGGGGCGGTGTCTGCCGGCGTGGGGGCAGGCTGCGGCATTGCATGGCTCCGGGGCGCGGACTATGAGGGCATCTGCCACACCATCACCAACGCCGCGGCCATGATCTCCGGCTGCATCTGCGACGGGGCCAAGGCCAGCTGCGCCAGCAAGATCGCTATGGGTGTGGAAACCGGCATTCTGGGCTATAACATGTACCTGCGGGGCAACAGCTTCCGGCCCGGCGACGGCATCGTGGGCCGGGACGTGGAGGAGACCATCCGCAATGTGGGCATCCTGGCCTCTCAGGGCATGAAGGAGACGGACCGGGTGATCCTGAAGATCATGACGGAGTGATTCCATATGCTGCGCAACTATAAATTCACCATTGCCTATGACGGCACCCGCTTTTTCGGCTGGGAGCGCCAGCCGGGGCGGGACACCATCCAGGGGAAGCTGGAGAGCGTGCTGACCCGGCTCCAGGGCAGTCCCGTGGAGATCATCGGCGCGGGACGCACCGACGCCGGGGTCCATGCCCGGGCCATGGCGGCCAACGCCCAGCTGGACGTGGACCTGTCCCCGGAGGAGATCCGAGACTATATGAACCGCTATCTCCCCGACGCCATCGCCGTCCGGGAGGTGAAGGAGGCCGCCCCCCGGTTCCACGCCCGGTATAAGGCCCTGGGCAAAACCTATCGCTATGTGTGCTTCGACGGGCCGGTGAAGCCGGTGTTCGACCGGAAGTATGTCACCCTGCTGGATTTTCACCCGGACCTGGAGCGGATGCAGCAGGCGGCGGCATATTTGCAGGGACAGCACGACTTCGCCAGCTTCTGCGGCAATCCCCGGATGAAAAAATCCACCGTCCGGCTGGTGGACAGCATCACCGTGGTGCGGCAGAAGGACCGCATCGTGTTCACCTTCCACGGCACCGGCTTTTTGCAGAACATGGTCCGCATCCTGGTGGGCACGCTGCTGGAGGTGGGCCGGGGGACCCGGCAGCCGGAGGATATGCCCGCCCTGCTGGAGGCCCGGGACCGCCGCCTGGCAGGGCCCACCGCCCCGCCGGAGGGCCTGTGCCTGATGAAAGTCGACTACTGATCGTAATATCCGACAGAAAAATTACTTGTTGTATCAAAAAATCCCGCCTTCGCGCGGGTGAAGGAGCCGATATGGAAGAATTGCTGCAACAGATCCTACAGGAGTGCCGCCCGTACACCGGGCAGGGGGCCCTGGCCTCCTATATCCCGGAGTTGGCCCGGCAGGACCCGGACCGCCTGGGCATTGCCGTGTTCCACAAGGACGGCAACATGGTGGAGGCCGGCGACAGCCGCCGCTGCTTCACCATCCAGAGCGTGATGAAGCCCCTTTTGCTTCTGCTGGCCCTGCAGGACAACGGCCGGGAGACCGTCCGGGCCCATGTGGGGGTGGAGGCCACCGGCAAGCCCTTTGACGCCATCAACGTGGCGGACAACGCCCTGCTGGCCAAGCACCTGAACCCCATGGTCAACGCCGGGGCCATCCTCATGTGCCAGCTGGTGGGGGGCGAGACCTATGACCAGCGGTTTGCCCGGCTGCTGGGCTTTATCCGCCGCCTGGCCGCCAACGAGAAGATCGACCTGGACGAGGAGGTCTACCACTCCGAAAAGGCCACCGGCTCCAAAAACCGGGCCCTGGCCTATCTGCTGAAGGCCCACGGCCTGCTCCACGGGGACGTGGAGGAGCTGCTGGACTGCTATTTCCGGGCCTGCTCCATCCGGGTCAGTGCGGCGGACCTGGCCCGCATCGGCTGCGTGCTGGCCTGCCACGGCCAGCTGCCGGACGGCCAGCGGCTGTTCCCGGCGGCCTATGGCCGGTTCGTCAACGCCAACCTGATGACCTGCGGCATGTACGACGGGTCCGGAGACTTCGCCATCCGGGTGGGAGTCCCGGCCAAAAGCGGCGTAGGCGGCGGCATCATGGCGGTGGTCCCCGGCCGCATGGGGGTTGGCCTGTTCAGCCCGGCCCTGGACGAAAAGGGCAACAGCCTGGCCGGTATCCGGGCGCTGGAGCTGCTGTCCGCCCGGCTGGACCTGAGCGTATTCTGATACTTGCGCAAAAAGAGCAAAGCTCTTTTTGCGCAAAAGACTTGCAGTCTGCTGCGCGCATAATTGGTTCGCCGATGGCGAAGCAATTCCACACT
>OFMU01000925.1_pt1 | contig 18455 bp, 12 predicted proteins | sample 1541861 | NCBI WGS metagenome assembly OFMU01 (sample SAMN04209238, study PRJEB22552) | human gut metagenome | biome: gut; material: feces | host: Homo sapiens | place: USA: Oklahoma
CGGAAGGGGCCTGAACCTGACATGGGAGGTGCGGGACGGGATTTTGAACCACCGCACCAGCGGCAATCCTTCTACCCTAGAGGGGAAAATCGTACAGCTTTCCGATAAGATTGCTTATACGAACCACGATATTGACGATGCCATCCGCGCAGGCATGCTCAAGCCGAAGGATATTCCAAGGGATATTGTTGCGCGCATCGGCACACGCTCCAGCAGCCGCATCAATGCCATGGTGCGGGATACCATTTTTCACAGCATGGGTATCAATGATATCCGCATGAGCGAGGAAATGCGGCAGACCCTAAAGGAGCTGCGCGCCTTTATGTTCCGTCATGTGTATGCCAGTGATATTGCGGTGGCGGAGCATAAAAAGGCGGAGAAAATCGTGGGGGATTTATTTGATTATTATCTGGAATATCCGGAGGAAATGTCGGGAGAGTTTCAGGCACTTCTGGATGACGGAGATCCGGTGCGGCAGGTGGTTTGCGATTATATTGCCTGCATGACGGATCGCTTTGCCGTTGCGAAATATAAGACGCTTTTTATTCCGCAGGAATGGACGATTCTTTGAAAGGGTTAAGTCGAAATCACTTTGGCTACAGGCTGAAAAAGATACCAATTTTGGGGTAAAATATTCTTGCATTTTGCACATAGTTTGAAAAAGTCAAGGCTTTTTTGCGAAATTTTTGTTGATTTCTACAAAATGTATACAAGGAGAAGGATTTTTCTCAAATGTGTCGAATTTAGTATATAAAAGGGAGTGAAAGAACTTCCTTTTCGACTGTTATGGAAGGGGGGATGATGCCATGAGATATCCGAGGGAGGTCGTGGATGAGGTGCGGCTGCAAAATGATATCGTAGAGGTCATTTCCCAGTATGTGCCGCTGAAGCAAAAGGGCAGCTCCTATTTTGGGCTTTGCCCGTTTCATAATGAAAAAACGGCATCCTTTTCCGTCAACAGCGAAAAGCAGTTTTATTATTGCTTCGGCTGCGGTGCGGCAGGAAATGTGTTTTCCTTTTTAATGGAGATGGAAAACTGCGATTTTCCCGAAGCCATGAAGCGACTGGCGGAGCGGGCGCATATTACCCTGCCCGAGCCGGAAAAGAACGCGCAGGCAATCGCGGCGGAGCAGCTCAAAAAACGATTATTTGAAATGCACACCTTGGCAGGCAGGTTCTTTTATGAAGCACTGCAAAAGGAGGAGGGGGCAGAGGCGAGAGCCTATCTGCAAAAACGGCAGATGGATCCCCGTATGGCAAGAAAATTCGGCATAGGCTACTCTCCGGACAGCTACGATGCGCTTTTCAGGCATTTGCAGGAGAAGGGCTTCAAGATTTCGGAGATTTTGAAAACCGGCCTTGTGCTGGAAAATAAGGATGGCAAGGGCTATCATGACCGTTTCCGCGGCAGGCTGATGTTCCCCATTTTTGATGTGCAGGGGCGTGTGGTCGGCTTCGGCGGCAGGATACTTGCCAAGGGTGAGCCGAAATATCTGAATTCACCCGAAACGATTCTGTTCAGCAAAAGCAGAAATCTGTATGGACTGAATTTTGCGAAGCAGACAAGAAAACGAGAGCTGATTCTGGTGGAGGGCTATATGGATATGCTTTCCATCTATCAGGCAGGGTTCCATAACGTAGTGGCATCATTGGGAACAGCCTTCAATCAGGAGCATGCAAGAACGCTGAAGCGGTTTGCGGATGATGTGATTTTGCTGTATGACAGCGATGAGGCGGGCACCAATGCCGCGCTTCGCGCCATTCCCGTACTGGTGAAAAACGGCTTTCATGTGAAGGTGACACAGGTGCCGGACGGAAAGGATCCCGATGAATTTATCAAGGCAAAGGGCGCAGCGGAATTTTCCAAGCTGTTGGTGAATGCTGTGCATTATATATCCTTTGAAATTGCCTGCATACAGCGCAAATATAATCTCAAAAATCCGGAGCACAGGGTTCGCTTTGCCACAGAGGCGGCGGAAATCCTTGCAAAGCTGGACAGTGAGATTGAGCGTAATGTTTACCTTGGAGAGGTAAGCAGGGTGACAGGCGTGGAGGAGGAGGCTATCCGCAGTGAAATTCGGAAGCTGGTGCAAAAAGAGGATGTGGCTTACCAAAGGGAGGCCGAAAAGCGGCAGCAGAATCTGAAGAATTACACGCCGGAGGGCAGAAGAAAGGATAAGGGGCTTTTGGAAGCCCAGAGAAGTTTGTTATATTATGCCGCCCAGCATCAGGGCATCTATGATACGCTCAAAGAGATTCTGGAAGAGGATGATTTTACAGAAGGAATTTATTGGCGCACCTTCGGCGATATCGGGGATTTGTGGCAGAATGCAGGTCATGTGTTCCCTGCCGATTTGGTCAGCCGCTTTGAGGATGCAAAGGAACAGAAGCAGGTGACAGAGATTTTTGCCGTACAGCTACCGACAGAAAACGGGGCAGATATGGAAAAAGCCATCAATGAACAGGTAAAACGGCTGAAACGGACGAAAATCGACCATTTGACGGCAAACGCCGCAACCGTTGAGGAGATACAACGGCTGGTGGATGCCAAGAGAAAACTGGATTCCCTGTATATTACCATTTGATATGGTTAGACTATAGGAACAGAGAGAAAGGAAGGATCATGTTGAAATCCGTCGAAGAAACAACATTATTGACCAAGCTGGAGGAACTGGTGCAGCTGGCCAAAAAGAAAAAGAATGTACTGGAATATAAGGAGATCATGGATCATCTGGCGGATTTGGATCTGGACCCCGACCGCATTGACAGAATCTATGAATATCTGGAAAGTCAGAATATTGATATTCTGGGGAATATCGAAGCGGAGGAGGAGGTTGAGAAGGAGCTTGACCTGACTCTCCCCGAAGGCATCAATATTGATGACCCCGTCAGAATGTACCTCAAGGAAATCGGTAAGGTGCCCCTTCTGACGGCAGAAGAAGAAATCGAACTGGCGCAGAAGATGGAGGAGGGCGGCCCTGAGGGCGAAGCTGCCAAGAAGAAACTGGCAGAGGCCAACCTGCGTCTGGTTGTCAGCATTGCAAAAAGATACGTTGGGCGAGGGATGCTCTTTCTTGACCTGATTCAGGAGGGCAATCTGGGGCTGATTAAGGCAGTTGAAAAATTCGACTTCCATAAGGGCTTTAAATTCTCCACATATGCGACATGGTGGATTCGTCAGGCAATCACAAGAGCGATTGCAGATCAGGCAAGAACGATTCGTATCCCCGTACACATGGTGGAAACCATCAATAAGCTGATTCGTATTTCCAGACAGCTTTTGCAGGAACTGGGCAGAGAACCGACCGCAGAGGAACTGGCTGTGGAAATGCAGATGCCGGAGGAGAAGGTGCGTGAAATTATGAAAATCGCACAGGAGCCGGTTTCTCTGGAAACGCCTATCGGTGAGGAGGCGGACAGCCATCTGGGTGACTTTATCCCCGATGACGATATCCCCGCACCTGCGGAAGCCGCAGCGTTTACGCTTTTGAAGGAACAGCTGATGGAGGTTCTGGATACGCTGACGGAAAGAGAAGAAAAGGTGCTGCGTCTGCGTTTTGGTCTAGATGACGGCAGAGCAAGAACACTGGAGGAGGTTGGTAAGGAATTTAATGTTACCAGAGAACGTATCCGCCAGATTGAAGCAAAGGCTCTGCGTAAGCTGCGCCATCCCAGCAGAAGCAAAAAGCTGAAGGATTATCTTGAATAAGAGAATTGGAACAAAAGAGGGCGAAACAAATAGAGATATTTGCTGCGCCCTTTTTTTGAAAATAAGGAGTCGAGGCTATGGAGTTATCAAAACGATTGGAGATGGTCGCAGGTCTGGTGACGCAGGAGCGGATTGCGGATATCGGCACAGACCACGGCTATGTCCCTATTTATTTATACAAAAAGGGCAGAATCAAAAAGGCATACGCCTGCGATGTACGCAAGGGGCCTTTGGAAAAATGCAAGAAAAATATTGCGCTTTACGGTGCGGAGGATGTCATTGAAACGCGCCTTGGCAGCGGCTTAACGCCCCTGAAGGCAGGCGAGGCGGAAACGGCAATCATGGCAGGGATGGGCGGCATGCTGATTGTACATATTTTGCAGGACAGCCCTGAGGTTGCGGCAAGCCTTACGGAGCTGGTGCTTTCGCCGCAGCGCGATTTCGGTGCGGTGCGAAAATATTTGCATCAAATCGGATTTGCCATCCGAGAGGAGCATACACTGAAAGAGGAGAATAAACCATATGTGCTGATGCGGTGCGAAAGGGCAGAGGAGCATTATGACAGGGAGATTGAGTATCTATACGGCAAAAGGCTGTTGGAGAAGAAAGACCCTATTTTAAAAGAAGTGCTTCTGCACGAAGAAGGAAAATACAGCCGTTTGCTTGAAAGCCTCAAAGGGAACCCGACAGAAAACGCGCAGAAGCGTTTGCCTGAGGTGGAGAAGAAGCTGGCTTTGATGAGGGAGGCGTTGGAATGTCTGTAAAAGCTGTAAGGGTAAAGGATATCATGGGTGTGATGGAGGAAATCGCACCGAAAAAGCTGGCGGAGGACTGGGATAAGCCGGGGCTTGCCATCGGTGATCCCGAACGAGAGGTGGAAAAAATTCTGGTTGCACTGGATGTGATTGATCCCGTTGTGGAGGAAGCAAGGCGCATTGGTGCGGATATGATTGTGACACATCACCCGATGCTGCTGTTCCGCAAAATCGAAAGCATTACGGCGGATACCCTTCTGGGGAAACGCATTTTTAATCTGATTCAGAATAACATTGCCGCTTTCTCCGCGCATACGAATTTGGACATTGCCGCAGGCGGTACGAATGATGTGCTGGCGGAGCTGGCAGGCTTGAAGAATATTGAGATTTTGGAGGAAACATGGGCGGAGAGCCTGAAAAAAATCGTGGCTTATGTTCCTGTGGGGCATGAGCAGGCGGTGCGCGATGCCATGTGCGGCGCAGGGGCAGGGCATATCGGTGCCTATTCCCATTGCACCTTTGGCGCGGCAGGGAAGGGAACCTTTCTTCCCTTGGAGGGGACAAATCCCTTCTTGGGAGAGCAGGGCAGACTGGAAACGGCGGATGAAATCCGTCTGGAAACGATTGTTCCTGCCGAGAAGGTACACGCCGTTGTGCAGGCAATGCTTGCGGCGCACCCCTATGAGGAAGCGGCGTATGACATTTATCCTGTGGAGCAGACAGGGAAAAAGGAGGGCATTGGCCGCATTGGAGAGCTGCCGCAGGAAATCCCCTTCAGGGAATTTGCAAAGCAGCTGAAGGAAAGGCTTGGTCTGGATGCCATTCGTCTGGTCGGGGACGGGGAAAAGCCCATCAAGCGCGTTGGTCTTTGCACAGGCGCAGGGGTGGAATTTGTTTCCTTGGCGGCGGCGCAGGGCTGTGATGCCTACCTGACGGCGGATATCAAATATCACGAAGCGCAGAAGGCGGTCGAGATGGGCATTGCCGTTGCGGATGTGACGCATTACGCGAGCGAGGTGCTGATTGTGCCTGTTCTGCAGGAAAAATTGCAGGCGGCGGCAAAGAAAAACGGTTGGAATATCGAGGTTGTCTGCTCCGCAGTGGATGGGCAGACCTTCTGGACGATAGAGTAAGGAGGGAAAACAAGTGGAAACAAGAAAAGTAAATGTAATGGGAAAGGAAGTGCAGATTCCCAAGGGCATGACCTTCGGGGAGCTGGCAAAGGAATTTGAGGGCGAGGTTTTCGGTAAAATTCTGGTGGCAAAGCAGGGAAATTCCCTGCGCGAATTGATTTGTCCCATCCGCACCGATGAGGATATCACCTTTTTGGATTTTCGGGATAAGGAGGGCGTGCGCGTTTATGAAAGAGGGATTTCCCTGCTGCTGGTGAAGGCGGTACGCGATGTGCTGGGGACAGCTACAGGCGTGGAAATCGAACATTCCCTGCGGGGCAATCTTTATTGCGAGCTGAGCAGCCTACAGCAGATGCCGGATGCAGACCTGCTTGCCAAGATTGAGGCGCGCATGAAGGAATATGTTGCGGCGGATACGCCTATTGTGAAGCATGTCTGCCCCAGAGAGGTTGCCATTTCCATCGTGAAGGAGCAGGGCTTACAGGATAAGGTGGAGCTGTTCCGTTATCGCACTGCTTCCAATATCAACCTTTATGAACTGGATGGCTTCTATGATTATTTCTTCGGGTATATGCCGGATTCCGTCGGCGCATTGGAATGGTTTGCGCTGATGCCCTTTGAAACAGGCTTTCTGGTGCGCTTCCCCGATCCTGCAAAGACAGGGGAGCTTCTGCCGGAGGAGCAGCCCAGAAAAATCAGCAAGGTATTTCTGGAGCAGATGCACTGGTGCCAGCTGATGCAGGTGCGCAACGTGGCGGAGCTGAACCGCACAATTGTCGAGGGGAAATTCGGTGACCTGATTCGCGTGAATGAGGCATTGCATGAAAAGAAAATTGCGGAAATCGCAGATCAGATTCATCAGCGGATGGATAAGGTGCGTGTGGTGCTGATTGCGGGGCCTTCCTCCTCCGGCAAAACCTCCTTCGCAAACAGATTATGTATTCAGCTGCGCGCGCTGGGGGTGAAGCCGCACAAGGTTTCTCTGGATGATTATTTCCTCAATCGGGAGGACACCCCTCTGGATGAGCATGGCAAGAAAAACTTCGAGCGCATGGAGGCGTTGGATTTGAAGCGGCTCAATCAGGACTTGAAGCAGATTATCGCGGGGGAAGAAGTAGAGCTGCCCTATTACAACTTCCTGACGGGCAAGCGTGAGCACAGCGGCGAATTTGTACAGCTTGGCGAGGGCGAAATTCTGGTAATGGAGGGCATCCATGGCTTAAATGACCGCCTGACCCCCGAAATTCCGGCGGAATACAAATTCAAAATCTTCATCAGCGCCATTACGCAGCTGAATGTAGACGACCACAACCGCATTTCTACCTCCGACAGCAGGCTTATCCGCCGCATTGTGCGCGATTTCCAGTTCCGCGGCAGAAGCGCCAGAACGACCATAGAATCCTGGGGAGAGGTGCGTCAGGGCGAGGAGGATAATATTTTCCCGTTTCAGGAGAATGCGGATGCGGTGTTCAATTCCGCAACGCTATATGAGCTTTGTGTGTTGAAGCAATACGCAGAGCCACAGCTATTCGCGATTGAAAAAAACATGCCGGAATACCCCACGGCAAAGCGTTTGATTAAATTCCTGAGCTATTTCCTTGCCGCGCCGGGGCTGGAAATTCCGAATAATTCCTTGATTAAGGAATTTGTCGGCGGGAGCTGCTTTAAGGTTTGACAAGGGAACGAAATTCATTTATAATGATTTGGATTATGTGAGTAGGTCGGACAGTCGCGCTCGTAGGAGTGAGGAAAGTCCGGGCTTCGCAGAGCAGGGTGCCGGCTAACGGCCGGTGGAGGCGACTCCAAGGATAGTGCAACAGAAATAGACCGCCGAATTCGTTTCGGTAAGGATGGAAAGGTGGGGTAAGAGCCCACCGCTGCGGCGGTAACGTCGCGGGACCCTGTAAACCCCACCCGAAGCAAGACAAACAGAGACCATGGGGCTGCTCGTTCCGTCTCGAAAAAGTCGCACGATGCCGTTGGCAACAACGGACCAAGATAGATGGCTGTCTGAAAAACAGAACCCGGCTTACAGGCCTGCTCGCGTTTTCAAATTTTTCGGCGTAGTTTATTGCCCGATAGAAAAAACTTTTTCTACCCTATAATTAACCACTAAAAAAAGTCCTCTTTCGAGGACTTTCTTGCTTTTTTTACACAAACTCCACAACCCAGAAGCCGATTTTCACAACATCCACATTACAGCCGGTATGCTTAATGGTAATGGCATTGCTGCTCAGCGTATAGGAAAAGTTGATGAGGGAATCGGAGATGTTATTCAATCGTTCTGTGATAACGAATGTTTTTTCGGGTGTAACCTCCTGAATTGTCAATGTGCCGCCGTAGGAAGGGGTTTTCGGTGCGGCGTATACCACATACTGAATCGAGCGAATCACCGAGCCGCCGTTTTGCAGCAGGGAAGAAATGCTCTGCCCATCGGGGGGCGTGCCAAGCTTTTTATTGATAGCGGCGAGGGATTCCTCTGCTGTGGCAATGCTTGCCTGAATTGCCGCCGCCTTTTGCTCCGCCTGTGCCAGTTGTGCATCAATCGCGTCCATGTTTTCATTGAAATCCTGAATGTCATAATAATCCTCGTTATCGGGCTTGATAAAATCATAATTTTCTGTAAAAGTGCTCATTTGCGTCACCTCCTTTCTGCCCTCATGATAAAGCGGCGTTAGTCTCATGGGGTCTCATGTTGTAATATTGCTGCAATATTTCAGTTTTGTTACAAAACGGGCAAACCCCTTGCCAATTTCCGATTCTATTGATATGATAGCTATGCAAAGTAAAACTGACGCAGGAATGGAAACCAAACCGGAACGGAAGAAACGGAAGCCGAATCCTTGAATGGGTGTGGAGGAAGCGGAAGGGCCGGAAGGGAAGGGGCGGCGGAAAGGGCGGCGGCGGAATGAACTGCATTTCGTTGTATAATTATGAAACGAAGCGAACATTCAAAATTAAAAAAGGAGGAATGAGACCCATGAAAAAATTTCTTTCCATGGTATTAGCAGCAGCTATGGTTATCTCCACAGTTCCTGCTACAGCATTTGCTCTGGATGCAAAGGCAACAGCTAAGGTTGTTGACTCTCGTAATCTGACAGAAGCAGACGCTGACAAAGTAGAAGAAGGTGCAAATCCTACCAACTGGATTGGTCAGACTACAACAGCACCTAAATTCAAAGCACCCGAACTGCAGTTGAAGGTGACAGATGCTGATTCCACAGCAAATGACAATGAAAACACAGAAACAAAGTTCACAGTAACACTGGACAACGCGAAATTTGTTACAGACGCTGGTGCAGTAGTAACATCCACAACTAATCTGACAGATATCGTTAGTGTAGTTGATGACGAAGCAAAAGCTTGCCCTCCTACTGTAGGCGGTGTTAAGATTAACGACAAGGATGAAATCGAAGTAACAATCAAAGGTGTTCTGGCAAAAGATGACATCATCAAAGTTGCTCTGAGAACTGTTCTGACAAAGACAAGCGCAGGCACAAAGGCTACAGTAGCGGTTGATTCCGATGACCTGGATCTGTCCACAGATGATATCACATTTGTAACAGTTCAGGATACAGGCATCAAGGCTACACTGAAGAAGGTAGCAGAAGTTGCTGAAGAAGAAACAACACCTCTGGAAAAAGATCTGAAGATCGAAACAGCAGCTGGCGACTTTGTTAAAGATCAGGAATTCGAAATCAAAGTAAGCTCCGGTTTCGAACTGAAATTTGGCAACACAAATACAACTGATTACACAATCAGACAGGGTGATGATGACAACAAGCTGATCGTTAAAATCAACAATGCTAACATTGGTGATACACTGACAATCAAAGCAGCAGATATCATCATTGATGCAGCTGATGCTAAGGTTGGCGCAGTTGCAAAACTGACAGTAAAAGCTCTGGCTAACACAAGTGTTGCTGGCACTTTCAAAGCAACAGCTGATGCAGTAGAAGCAGCTAAGGTTGTTGACCAGACAGTAACTCTGTCCGTAGATGAAGACGATGATGTACCCGTAATCTACAGCGGCGTTGACGTAAACAACGACGGTATCACAGATGACTCCGATCACCTGTCTCTGGAAGTTACACTGAAAGAAACAGCAAAGAGCTCTCTGGACGTTAAGAAGGCATTCAATCTGGATCTGCCCGAAGGCGTTTATGTAACAGACGTTAAAGTTAAAAAGACAGATAACGTAGAAATCAACGGTGCAACATCTGCAACAGCTATTGCAGGTGAATTTGAAAAAGCATACAAGAAAGGTGAGTATGACGGTTTTGAATTCGCAAGAAGAAGCTTTGTAGATACAGACAACAAAGATGACGCTATGGAACTGTCCTTCAAGCTGGAACTGGTTGCAGAACCCGATTTCACAGGTGATGTTAAACTGACACTGGAAGGCGATGCTTTCGATAAAAAGCAGGAAGTTACAATTGCTAAATTTGTTGCTCCCTACACAGTAGAAGCTGCTCAGAATGACCTGATCATCGACTACAGAAACACAAAGGTTCCTACAAACATCGTTGTTAAGGAAGCTGAAGAAGGTCTGTGGAAGAAGGGTCTGGACTTTACATTCGGTATCGACAAATTCGATGATGATGATTTCGAAAATGATGCTACTTACACAGTAGACAATAAGTCCGATCTGGAAATCAAAGAAGCTAAGAAGGGTCTGGGCTTCAAGGTTGACACAGAATCTAGCGACGAACCCGCAGCAGTAACAATCTCTGATATCTCCCTGTACATGAGCAGAAGCATTGCAGCTGGTACTTACGATCTGCAGCTGATCACAAATGCAAACATTGATATGTATGCAGAAGAGCTGGCTACAACAGAAACAGCAGATAGAAAAGTAGTAACTGATGCATTTGCTACAACAGCAGTTGGTACAAAATACACAGTAGCTGATGACAAAGACTTCAACGATGGCGCTAAGATCAACAAAAACACAGTTGATTACGCTACAGTAAAAGAAGGCTTCATCAACGTTATCACAGCTGGTAGAGACCAGGATGACGCTTCCTTCACAAAGAAGGTAGTAGTTCCCGTTGGCGAAAAATACCTCATCGCAGGTGAAGAACAGGTTGCTCTGGATGTACCCGCTTACATCTCCGCTGCAGGCTACACAATGCTGCCCGTAAGAGCAGTTGCTACAGCACTGGGTATCAACAACAACAACGTTCTGTGGAACCAGGCTTCCAGAACAGTAACAATCCTGTATGGTCAGAGAATCATCACTATGGTTGCAGGCCAGAAGGTTGTTACAGTTAACGGTAACACAATCCCCGCATCCGCTACAGTACAGATCAAAGACGGCAGAACATTCCTGCCTATGAGAGATCTGGCTACAGCTCTGGGCGTAACAGACATCACATGGGATGCAGCTACAAAGACAGCTACAATGAATGGTAGCAAATGATTCCGAATCATTTGTTTCGCGTTTCGCTGAAAGCGAAAACGCAATTCGAGGGCACTCCGAAAGGAGTGTCCTTCTTTTTTTGCATAAAAAAAAGACCCACTGCCGTAGGTCTCATTTTTTTTAGCGGAAGGTTTTCGCAAGCGCCTTTATCGCCTGCTCCGCAAGCAGCGTTTCCCCATGCTCCAGCAGGTAATATTTCGCCAGTGACGTGGAAATGTGCTTCTGACCGTATTCCTTCAAAATGCGCTCCGCATCCTCTGCGGTTTCCTCCGTGGTGTATGTATCCCCCTGCATCACAAGGAAATACTTCCCATCGTTCTTATAAACCGCGCTTTCGCCCTTGAACGCGCCATCCAGACGCAGGCTCACGCCAATCACATCATCCAGAGAAGGGAAGGAATAAATCAGAATATCCGAATTTTTTTCCTCCTGATGCGCCAGCGTATCCATGGGCTTCTTTTTCCAGCGGCGCAAATCCTCGTCCGCGTGTTTCTCTTTATTGTTCACCTTCGTCACGATGATCATGATACCATCGCCCCCCGAAGGGATCGCCTCTACCATCAGCGGTGTGTTTTCCGAAATGAAATCCTCCTCATCCAACGCCTGCTCCATAATATCCCGAAACAGCTTCTGCGTGCGCTCCGAAGGGGAAATCAAATCCTCCAGTTTGATTTTTCTTTCCGCTAAATCTGCCTTTGTCAGGGTCAGCTTTAGCTGGTTTTCGCTTATCCGCTCTATTTTCATGCTATCACTCCCTTTTTCCCGTTTTGCGGGGCATGATGCGGAAACGGTCAATTTATTACTATAGTATATGCAATCCTGCGCCGGATGTAAAGAGGGGATTGCCGCTAAAGTTTTGAATTTTTTATGAACACCCCAATTTCTTACAATTTCTTGAATTTTTGCCGCTTTGGTTGACACTGCGCCAATAAACCTGTAAAATATATTAGATAAAATGCGATTTTTGTGTGAAAATGTTTTATTTTCAAAGGATATATTTTTTTTTGGAGGGAATCACATGAGCGATGATAAAATCGGCAATAAAACAGGCCCGGAGGGTCTGAGCGAAACAGATAAGGGCTATTATGAGGATTTATATAACGACCTGCCGAAGGAGGTTGTGGATATCCTCATGCAGACGCACCCCCTCATGGGCAAAAATGACGACCTTGAGGCAACCGCCTACCGCGCACGCCGCCCCCAGAGACGCGAGGACGTGGAGGAGGTCAAAGAGGCGAGGATGCAGCAGGTCGGCAACGAGATTAACGAGGTGAGCCGCGCACCCCAGCAGGAGGGCGACCCCACCCGTTACGTTTCCCGCCGCGCAAGAAATGCGGAAAGCGCGCATACTTCCGCCCCGAAGGGGAATACAATGAATCAGGATGATTATGATGATGGCATTCAGTATGTAAGCGTACTGCCCGCGCGTAAGAAATCCAAAATCGTGGAGGAGGTTACCCTGCAAACCGCTGCCCCCGCGAAGCATCATGGTAAAAAGAAAAAGCATAAAAAAGAAAGAGAGCCATTTGACGATATGGGTATGGAGGAAAGAGATTATCGCCCCCGTTATGAGGATATGGATTTTGAGGAGCGCGCAAAGCAGGAGCACCTTGACAGCCTCTATGACGAGGAATATTATGACGATTACGGCAGAGGCAGAGGAAAGCTGCCGATGATTCTCGGCGTGGTTGCCGTTGTGCTGATTATTTTCCTCATTTTCCGTACCGTTAGCCTGAGCAGTAAGCTGGAGGAGGTACAGAACCAGCTGACACAGTCTCAGGATTATAAGCAGAAATACGAGGATATGCAGCTGGAAAATATGCAGCTGCAGGAAAAACTGGACGGTAAGGACACCAAAACGACAGGCAATTCTGATACTGCGGACACCAAAAAGGACACCAAAAAGGACACCAAAGCGGACACCGCATCCACATCCTCCGGCACCAAGGAATACACCGTAAAAGAAAAGGATACCATGTGGACGATTGCGCAGAGTCAGCTTGGCAATGGCGCGGAATATCAGAAGATTCTGGATGCCAACGGCCTGAAGGAGAGCGATACCTTAGTGCCCGGCACAGTAATTAAAATCCCACAGTAAGAACAGGAGTGTAGCATGAGCGATTTGGAGAAAAGAACTCTTGTGGAATTGAGAAAAATGGCGAAGGAGCTGGGGATTCCTGCCATTTCCGGTTTGAAGAAAAGGGAATTGATTGAGAAAATTGAGCAGTCCTCTGAGGTGCAGAAAAATGATTCTGTACCTCGGTCGGCTGCTTCCGACTTTTCTCACAGAAATTTCGATGAAAAAACCGAAGCTCCGCAGGAGCATACGGAAAGGGAAAAGCAGTTTTTTGAGGAATTGGGAGAGGGGATTCTGGAGGTACTGCCGGATGGATATGGGTTTCTGCGTGCGGAAAATTGCCTGCCCGGTGCAAATGATGTGTATGTTTCTCCGGCGCAGATTCGCAGATTTAATCTGAAAACAGGCGACAGAGTGATGGGGAATGTACGCCCTGCCAGAGAAGGCGAAAAGGTCGGCGGTCTGGTTTATGTGCAGACGGTCAATGGAGATGCGCCGTATCTTGCGATTCATCGCCCGAATTTCGAGGATCTGACACCCATTTATCCTGAGGAGAAGCTCAAGCTGGAAACAGTGCAGAGAGAACTCTCCGGTCGCATCATTGATTTGATTGCGCCGATCGGCAAAGGACAAAGAGGGATGATTGTTGCACCGCCGAAGGTTGGGAAAACAATCCTTCTGACGAAGATGGCAAATGCAATCACCTGTAACCATAAGGAAGTGCATCTGATTGTGCTGCTGATTGATGAACGCCCTGAGGAGGTAACGGATATCCAACGCTCCATCGAAGGGGAGAATGTGCAGATTGTGTATTCTACCTTTGACGAGGAGCCGGAGCATCATAAAAAGGTAACGGAAATGGTTCTGGAACGCGCGAAGCGCATGGTGGAGCAGGGGAAGGATCTGGTTATCCTGCTGGACAGCATTACTCGTTTGGCGCGTGCGTATAACCTGACGATTCCGCCAAGCGGACGTACGCTGTCCGGTGGTCTGGACCCCGCGGCGCTGTATATGCCGAAGCGGTTCTTTGGCGCAGCCAGAAATATTGAAAACGGCGGCAGTCTGACGATTCTTGCAACTGCGCTTGTGGATACGGGCAGCAAAATGGACGAGGTTGTGTTTGAGGAATTCAAGGGCACCGGCAACATGGAGCTGGTGCTGGATAAGCGCATGGCAGAGCGGAGAATCTTCCCTGCGGTGGATATTATGAAATCCGGCACAAGACGAGAGGAAAAGCTGTTTACCCCTGAGGAGCTGGAGTGTAATTATGCCCTGCGGCGGATGGCGGCACAGCTGAATCATACGGATATGATCGAAGGCTTTTTTGACCTGATGCGCAAGTCCAAAAATAATAAGGAATTTATGGAGCGGCTGCACGTTTGGGAAAAAACGTTAGGTCTGCATGAAAAGTAACCTCGGTTTTTGGATAAATCTCTCAAGAATACGGAAAATGCTGATTTTTCGGGGAATTGCAGTTGCCAATCCGAAAAAAATATGCTATAATGCTCATGTTGTCTTTAAATAACGTAGATTATTGATCAACAAATACGAAAAATGAGGTGAAAGAAAATGCGCGAAGGTATCCATCCCGAATACAAACAGGTAAAAGTAAGATGTAACTGCGGCAATGAATTTGTAACAGGTTCCACAAAGGACGAAATCAGAGTCGAAGTTTGCTCCAAATGCCATCCCTTCTACACAGGCAGCCAGAAACTGCTTCTGGAAGCTGGCGGCAGAGTTGAAAAGTTCAACAAAAAATACGGCAGAAAGTAATTCTTTTCGGATTGCAGAGCTGCAAAAAATCAAGACAGATAAAAAGGGCGAGATCGCAGGATCTTCGCTCTTTTTTCATGCAGGAAGATTGTCGAAAAAAGGAAAGTATGATATGCTGTAGGAACGGATTATCGCTTGGCGGTTCAGTCACTCTCTCTGAGGGGAGGTGACGCTATGGTTACATACGAAGGCTTATTTCAGTTTTGTCTTGTAATCATCGGTATTATTACTCTGTGTGTTATGCCGAAAAAATAGCAAAGCCGCCTAACATGTGAGGTTAGACGGCTAGACGCTATGGTTACATACTATAAGGACTGACCGCCCTTCCAAAAGCGGTAATCCTTTTCTTATCTTCATGATAGCAAAAGAAAGTGATTCTGTCAATAAAAGCGTTTTGCTTAAACGCGTTTGATATGCTATAATAAGTACCTGTTAAAAGGAGATGATTCTGTGTCAGATAGAAAAAGACCAACCAATATCGGCGGTCATGCACCTATCAATTTTGGGTGTATATAAAACCGCTATATATAGAAAACAACCTCCCACCTATCCCTATATATAAGAATTTTATGGATAAATGTCTTTAGGATAGTTCGTTTTTCTTCTGCGGTTTGCACATTTTTATATAAATCCCATGCGGACTTTATTTTTTTGCGCAGAATATCTTCTTTTTCGTTTGCCCGGAGAGGGGCAGGCACATTCTTTGTTTCCGCTTCTATTATTTTTTTGTTATTCTCCAAACCTTGGCGAATTTCCCTGTACTCATCCAAATCGAAAACGCCGCTTAAATAAGCATCCTTCGCTCGCTTGAGCTCAGCATTTATTTTCTCGATCTGGCTTTTGGAAGCATCTGCTGGCTTCACCTTCTCTGCATCCTTGCTGACAATTAAGGAAATAGGCGCACCTGCGAGGACGCTTCTAAGATAAGCATCCACTTCACTTTCCAGCTTTGTGGCATCAAATATCTTTGTGAAGCGGCAATCTCCCCTGTATTGGCTGGCATCCCGACAGGTGTAGGTGTCGAACTTGCGGCGTTGCCAATCTTGGTTAGGCTTGACACGCATAATGCTGCCACATTCGCCACAGTAAAGCAGCCCCAGAAGGTGATGCTTGGTATAGTTATTTCCTCTGTAGGTATGTGTTCGTGTCATGAGATTGGACTTCTCCTGCACTCGATGAAACAGAGCCGGCTCCAAAATAGCGGGGAAATCAGCAGGGTATACGGTGCCATTCCAGAGGTTTTCGCCGATGTATTTTGAATTTTTCAAAATCTGCTTGACCTGAAATGTCTGCCATCCTCCGATGATGCCCTTATAGGTGGGAATTTTGCTTTCATTCAGCCATTTGGCGATTTTCATGTGCCCCCAACCTTCGTCATAAAATCTGTAGATTTTGTGGATAACCTCCGCTTGCGTCTCATTTACATAGACGTTTCCGTCTTTGCAGTAATAGCCGTAGGGCATCTGCCCCATGTGTTTACCCTTCAAAGCGCGTTCATTCATTCCTTTGAACACCTCTGCGGAAAGATTGCGCACATAATATTCAGCCATCAGCTCATAAAGCCCTTCCATAAAGAATCCCATAGGGCTGTCCTCGATAGGTTCTGTGATGGAAACCACATTCACCTTGGCGGCTTGCAAGCTGTTTTTAACAGAGCGGGACAATTCCACCTTACGAGCGAAGCGGTCAAATTTATGAACAAGAATCACATTGATTTTTCCGGAAAAGGCAGCGGAAAGCATCTGCTGAAACGCAGGACGTTTACTGATCTGTCCGGTGATGCCTTCGTCCTTGTATTCTTTGAATATTTCAATATTATTCTTCCGGCAATATTCACGCAGGGCACGCAGCTGTGCAGGAATAGAGTTTTCCCGTTTCGCCTGTTCCTCAGAGGATACACGGGCGTATAATGCTGCTTTTAACATATTCAGACCTCCTTTATTTGATTTTGGGTATAGCAAATAAAGCGGTCTTGTGTTATAATCTGCTTGTCGAGGGCGGATTATACCACGGTATGACCGCTATATGAATCTCCTTTCCTGTTGGTAGCGGGAAGGGGGATTTTTTAAGTTTATTCTGTATCAGAATTTGTTCCGAGAATTTCGTTAATTTTATCTTCTGGCACTCCTGCATCGGAAAGATATACCATTCTCGCTGAAACAACGGATAAGGTATAGTTTTGCTGTGCTTCAACTCTTTTTTTGTAATCAGACAAATCATCTAATTTGTTTTTATCAAGGTAAGAGTGCATATCACTTGCAATCATCATGCCGTTTAGGATATAATTTTTTGCTGCCTCTACATATTCATCATTTGTACCATCTTTCTTCGGGAGTTGGGACGAAAGATTATACTGAGAACGCTCTGTTTGACCAGAGAGGTCATATACATCGAGAGTGGTTGTAGTTCCCGATTCTGTATTAGAAACAGCAATCAGCAAGGTATTTGTCAAGTTTTCGGATGTTTCAACTAAATCAAAGATAGTATTATCCTCTTCAATAGCTTTTTGGATATCGTCTTCGCTGGGTGTTTTTGTATCTGTTTTAGAAGTCTTGGTTGGTTCGGTATCAGGTTCTTTTGTGTCATCACTGCTGCCAAAAGGCAATGCGAGAATCACAATAACCACTACCAGAGCAATGATTGCAATGAGACAACCGTTTGGTTGTTTTTTACCGCAGTTCGGGCATACCTTTTCATCAATAGGCATTTCCGTTTTGCAGTGCTTACAAGTTTTTGTTGTTGGCTTTTCTTTCTTCATGATTTACCCTCCTTAATTTGACAATATTCACGAATTGTGATATTTTTTGTTTGGAGGGTTGTTAGGCAACGACTTTCTTTTCCCCTTACAGTATTCGCGGTACTGTAGGGGGAACTTATATTTTGTGGTTCAAAAAGTTATCCACAGGATATATTGTATCCCCTTTATTTTTTGACATTTTTATGGTATAATCAGTTTAACCGTCCAGTATGTGGGTGAAGGGAATAAAAATTTGTCTATATATGAATGGCTGAGTTTATTCTTAGCCTGTATCATGATTATTCTTCAGATTATTAACATGAAGTAATATGGGGATGCGGGTAGCGGAAGCATGATTTGAGAATACTGGGAATCACCAACCCAGCTGGGAAATCTTAATAATCCCACATATATTTTGGTTTACTGCTACATACCGTTGCCCGTGATTCCTTGACATAATTGTATGGCTCATGTTATAATGTATTAACATATATAGACATTTTGGAATGCCCTTCTGATAGAACGCAGGCTGGTAACCTGCATGAGAAATGAATTTAAATTCTTCCTCGTTCTATCGCCCGCGCTCCAAAGGGAAAAGTAGGTTTGAAATATAACCTGCTTTTTTCTTGCAACAAATTTCTTTTCCCTCTATGGTATTAGTGGTACTGTAGGGGGAGTTTTTTATTTAGAATTCCTTCCTAAGCTGCATCAGCCTACCGCGGATATGTATATTTTCCATATCCTTGCCAACAAAGATTTTCGGTTCACAGGCGGGGTTTTCGGGTTGGAGAATTAGCGCATTTTCCTGTTTTTTCACTCTTTTCAGGGTAGCCTCGTCACCATTGACAG
>OFMU01000938.1_pt1 | contig 18310 bp, 15 predicted proteins | sample 1541861 | NCBI WGS metagenome assembly OFMU01 (sample SAMN04209238, study PRJEB22552) | human gut metagenome | biome: gut; material: feces | host: Homo sapiens | place: USA: Oklahoma
ATCCCTCCAGATTCGCTGTGCCATGTGCGTGCTTCGGTATTTCCCTGCCGTAAGCATCCCGCACGACCTCTCCCGTATATCTTATCTCCGGGTTCTCCAGACTTTCCTTATCATATCCAATCGTCAGCACAAGCTGATTTGTGACAACTCCCTTATTTACCAAATCAAGCACAAGCCGATCCACCATTTCCCGCACAATGATTTTCGCTTTTTCTGCCGTATAGGGAGATTGCAACACTTGTCCGGAGCTTATGCTGTTGCTCATCGGCTGATAGGACTTTACATCCGCGATCGCACACGGTTCCCAGCCCCACGCATGATCAATCAATAGCTCTGCATTGATACCAAAAAGCTGATATAGCTTATCCTCTCCTCTTTTGCTGAGAGAATATCTTGCGATATCCCCCATGGTGTATAAGCCTGCGGCATGAAGCTTTTTCGTGTAGCCTCTGCCCACACGCCAAAAATCCTGAATTGGCTCATGCGCCCACATTTCATAGCGGTATGACATTTCATCCAGCTCCGCAATCCGCATCCCCTTCTCATCTGCGGGCATTTTTTTCGCCAGAATATCCATAGCAATCTTCGCCAGATACAGATTTGTGCCAATGCCGACTGTGGCTGTGATTCCTGTTGTTTGAAACACCGCATTTACCACCCTTTCCGCCAGTGCGTGCGCCGAAAGCCGATAAAACGGAAGATATGCGGTTAAATCGACAAAGACCTCGTCAATGCTGTAAACATGAATATCCTCTGCCGAAAAATACTTTAGAAAAATACCGTGTATCTTCGCACTCACCTCCATGTACCGTCTCATTCTGGGCGGAGCAATGATATAATCCAGCTCCAAGGTTGGATCGTTCTGCAGCTCCCGCAAATCACAGGACTTATCCCAAAACGCCTTTGACGGAAGCCTCATCCGCCTTTCGTAGTTAATGTCACGCACTCTCTGCTTGACCTCAAACAGCCTCGGTCTGCCGGATAGGCCAAAGGACTTTAAGGCAGGCGATACCGCAAGGCAAATCGTTTTATCCGTGCGTGCCGCATCAGCCACCACAAGATTGATTGCCATCGGATCAAGCCCTCGGTCAATGCACTCGACAGAAGCATAGTAGCTTTTTAAATCACAGCATAAATACGTTCTTTCCATACACCCACCCCCAAAAGCAAACATATATTCTTTACTATAACGAATGTTTGTTCTCTTTTTGTTATAGCATATCAAGCTGCTATTGACAAGGCGAACACCGAAAAATCTTTTGGAAATATCCGGAAATAGAAAAATCCCGATGCCATTCTCAATGACACCGGGAAAAATCTGAATATATTGAATTTTACTCCTAATGCAGTATATATCATATTTCTGCTAATCACAATACCCTAACACCTTATGATTTAGAATCGCACAATTTGATCTATCGCATATAGCGGCAAATTCAGAAGCCACCCTTCTTTTTTATAGTCCGCCATGGATGTACGCACAGAAACCTCCGGCGAAAACTTTTCATAATACGTTTTCAGGCTCTTGGCTCTAAGATTTACCTCTGCCTTTACTTCAACAGGAACAATCCGCTCGCCTGTATCAACAACAAAGTCAACTTCACAAGAGCCCCTATCATTCGTGTAGTAACAAATCTCCAAATCCTCAATAGTTTTTAGCTGCTGACAAACATATTGCTCTGTAAGGGCTCCCTTGAACTCTACAAAAAGGTCATTCCCATCCAGTAAGGTTCTCTGCCGAAGCCCAACCATACAGCTAAGAAGCCCTACATCCACTACAAAGAGTTTAAATGCCTTCAAATCCTCATACGCACGCAAAGGAATGCCTACTGCATTGACACGGCTAACCTTATGGATCAGGCCACAATCGCTAAGCCACAGCATTGCTGTTTCATATTCCTTTGCACGAGCCCCTTCTCGTACCAGCCCATAAATAAATTTTTTGTTTTCTTTCGCCAGCTGAGACGGGATGCTGTTCCATAACATACGCAATCTCGGAACAATTTCGTTGGGAGCATGCTTTGAGAAATCCTGTTCATAAGCCTCCAGAATTCTCTTTTGAATATATCGAACCTCATTAAAGTCCTTATTTTCTACAAAGCTTTGTACCGCCTCCGGCATACCGCCGATAAAATAATACTGCTTCAATGCATCAATATAAGTTTGCTTAAAGCTTGTAATCATTTCAAAGTCCAGATTCTCAAGCAATTCAGCAAATTGCTCTTTATCGGTTGCCATTAAAAACTCCTTGAAGGAAAGCGGATAAAGCTTTAAAAAATCAACCTTGCCAACAGGGAACGATGTGCCTTGATGTAGGGCAATGCCGAGCAATGAGCCTGCACATATAATATGATACTGTGGTGCATTTTCATAAAAATACTTAAGAGATGATAGCGCTCTTGGCACCTCCTGCACTTCATCAAAAATCAGTAAACAGTTTTCTGAGTTGATTTTTCGTCCGACATACAACTCTATCCCCATAATTAAGCGTTTCGTATCCAAATCGGAGGCAAATAGCTCTGCCATTCTTGAATTAGAGTCAAAGTTGATATATACAGTATCCGCATAAGCCTGCTTACCAAACTCTTTCATTAGCCATGTCTTGCCAACCTGACGAGCCCCTTCAATAATCAAAGGCTTACGACGTTTACTTTGTTTCCATTTTAATAGCTTTTCCATAGCAATTCGGTACATCACACACACCTCCGTTATCCTAATTTTAACATAGTATACCACTATATTACAAAAATTACAACGAACATTATCTTTATGTATACATTTTTTACACCGAAATATTGCAACATCCGTCATAATATTTATTGATTGCGTGAATAAGATGCACGCTTCTTCTTACCCGAAAAACCAAGTTTTTTGCACAATAAAATACCGACTTCCCAATCTTTCTTTTAAGCCTAACGATTGGGAGTCGGTATATGTTTTTCAATCAGTCTCTACATCATATTTCAAAAATTCAAGAATTTCTTCTTTAGCAGTGAATGAGGAATACCGTGCTTCACGATTACTCATATACATCAAAGCCTCATTCCAATCATCCATAGAATAGGCTTCTTCCGGTATCTGCTATACTGCATCAATCAAATCAAATTTTGTTGTCCTTTTTAATTTTCGTAAATCACTAATATAAGTGCAACGGGCTTTCTGCGCTAAGTAGTCAATGAGCGGTAGCTTTTCCATTTATTGTACCTCCTCGACATTTTGCATTGTAACAATGCTCCCTTCCAAGTATCCAGTGATTTTATCATTTCACTTCTCAACCCGAAAGGGAGCTCATTTTCACTGAACGTCCTTGTTTGCTGATTGGCTATTTGCTATTATGTCGAAATATTATTTATATCTATCCCAATTCGGATTCTCTGTCAGCTCTGTCCAATGCTCATTGATTTCGCCTTTCTGCTTAAAATCATGGCTATTTGTTGCCTCCTGCATATTGATGTAATACCAATCGCTCGGCTGATTATCCGGCCATTGAATCATGCCATCCAGCAAATCCTCCACCGTTTCAGGCAATCTATGCAGCATACGGTTAATCATGGATGCCGCCTCAGCTCTTGTAATGTTTTGATCCGGCTTAAAGGAGCCGTCTGTATAGCCCTGTATCCAGCCCAGAGAGGCCGCACGTCTGATTTCATTTTCCGCCCAATGTCCAGAAATATCGTTAAAGTTGCTTTGCACCTCAACATCACTCCGGTCGAAACGGGAACAAATCGAAGCAAATTCCGCTCTTGTGATGGCCGCATTCGGCACAAAGGTATCCGCTGTGCGCCCCTTTACAATGCCGATTTTCGCCATCGTGGAAATGGATTTGTTATACCATTTTCCAAACGCCACATCTGTAAAAACGCTATTTGCTGTGAGGTTATCATCCCGCACATCATCCTTCAGCAAGCGGAAGAAGATAGCCGCAACCTCGGCTCTGCTGATATTCGCATTCGGTCTGACTGTTCCATCCTCATAGCCAACGATATATGCAAAGTGATTATCACTATTCAAGGTTTCGGGAACATCCGTTGCCTTCCAGCCCGCATAAACGGTTTTATCACTCGTCATTTTAATTTTTGTGATTTTATCCGTTAGCTCTTGATCTGCATACCAACCTGTAAAGATATATCCAACTCTTTTGGGAATCTTATCAAGAATTACAACTGTGTTTTTTTTATATTTTTCATCCTCATATTTTGTGCCGCCGTTGGATTCATAATGCAAAATATAATATTTTGTCCCATGGGAGCCGCCGCCGCCGGAAGAAGGCGGTGTTGCGATTTTATCCCACTTGCCGTAAAGAGTCGTATCTGTATTCAACACAGTGCCGTCTGTATAGCTAAGTGTGCAGGCAGCATCCGTAAACCAGCCTGCAAAGGTGTAGTTTTCATGGGTTGCCTCCTGTGCCTTTGCTGTATAGGCTGTGCCGGTACGGATATAATCATCCGCAGGTAGTGTCACATCAGAGGGGTTATCTGTGCTGACCCACTGATACTGAATCTTGATAGATGGCACATAGGTCATCCAATCCGTCTTTCCTGCCACTTTGCTCTGCCCAATAACCAATCCCTTCGACATTTTCCAGCTTGGAACGAAAATACCGTTTGCATCCGCCTGTGCCGCCGCAACTTCGCCGCCCGCACCGGTTGTATACCGAACAAGCTGTGTACCGATTTCCGTTTCTTCCACCGTTACATTTTCACTGTGGATTTGAATTGGTTTCGCAGTGCTTGCACCCGTATAAGAAGAAATCACATTGATATAACGGCCTTCCTTGGAAATAGGGTCGCCCGCTGTCAGATAGACATCGTTATTCGTGCTGATCTCAGCATCATTCCCAAGATTGAAGGCAGTGCCTACATAAACGCCGTCTCCTTCTCTCCAAAGTCTTTCTTCATCCGTTAAGGAGTTATTGTTATCCTTAATGACACCGCCGGTCATGGTATAAGTGCCGCCGTAAACACCACCGCCCTCAACAGCAACATTGTTTTCAATGGAACCGCCGGTCTGTTTCGCAGCAGAGTAATAGTATAAGCATACACCGCCGCCCTTATAAGCCTTGTTTTCGGAAATCGTGCCATTGGAAATCGTTGCATTCGTTGCTTGATACAAGAAAACACCGCCGCCGTAATTCTTAGCGCTGTTTTTTGTCAGCGTGCCACCGGTAATGTTCAGCTCGGTTACGCCGAAGAATGCTGCGACTGCGCCGCCGCTTCCATTTGTAACCTTATTGCCGGAAATTTCGCCGTTGTTAATATTGATTGTAATTTTCTTGCTTTGCTGCGGGAAGGTGAGAACACCCCCGCCGTAGTCAAGCGCCGTGTTCCCGGTGATTTTGCCGCCGTTCATTTCAAAGGAAGCAGGTGTAGGTGTAAACAATATATCACCGCCGCTTGCATTGGCATAGTCCGCAACATAAACCCCTGCACCATAACTGCCCTGACCGGATGTCTTGTAGGTGCTGTTGTTGGAGATCGTGCCGCCGTTCATGACCATCGTTGAACCGATGATTGCAACACCGCCGCCGCCATTTGCCGTATTGCCGCTGATCTCGCCGCCGTTCATGGTAAAGGTACTGCCATTGCCAAGCAAAATGCCGCCGCCCAATTCGTAGTTGCTGTTTGTATTGTTACGAATGATCGCGCCGTCCTCCATCGTTATATTGACACTGTTATTCGCTAAAATACCGGAACCAAACTGAGCCGCTTTATTGTTCTGTAAAATAGCACCTCTGTTCAGCACGATGGTACCACCGTTCGCAGCTTTAATAATAGAATCAGTTTCCGCAGCAGATGTCGCCGCCGCAGAATACCTCGCACCATCAATCACAACATTCTTGAGTGTCAAAGATGCAGAAGCATCCTTCAATTCAATCATATAGCCGCCAAGGGAATGCCGATGGATTGTCTTTCCGCCAAGATCCCAGCTCTCTGTTCCTGTAACCTGATATACACTTTTAAGGAAAATATCGCTGGTACCATTTGCATTCGCAAGCTCATTTGCCTTCTCAATCGTCTTTACCGCCGTAGACTCTGTCAGCCCATCCTTTGCATCATCACCATCCATCTGGTCAAGGTAAATCCCTGTAATAGCAGAAACCGCAAATGCCGCACTTTCTTCATCCGCCTCCAGTGTGCCAATCAGAGAATCCGCATCCTCGGCGAAAAACGCCTCATCCAATCCGCCTTCTCCAAATGCGTCATCCTCCGCAGGCCTTTCTGCCTCAAGGCTTTCTACCTGTCCTTCCGCAGAAGTCTCCTCCGCAAAGGCAGCGCATGGCATAAGCGTAAAGGCCATCAGAAATGCCATTGCACATGACAATAGTTTTTTGCTCACTTTCTATAACCTCTCTTTCAAATAAAAATGATCTGCAATAAAAATTTACAAGAAAACGCTTATTCATAGATTGCATTTCTTCTGTATGTCCCCAAAATATACCAACTAAAAATTATATCAATATTTTTTCTCAATACAATCACTAAAAATTTTTTCATTAACAATGTATATCAAAATTTAAAACAACCCTGAGAAGTACCTAAATTCATATACAAACTTTTTACAGAAATTATCCATTTTTGACGAATTTCGCCACCTTTCGACAAATTTTTTCATTATTCCACCGTGTCGTTTTCATTCATCCATCTGTTGACGTGTTCATTAAATCTATGTTATGGTATATTTTGGTAAATGAGTTTCTATCATAGAACAAATATGATTATTTATCTCGTAAAAATAATATTCTAAAAGGAGTAACCCGAAATGGATAAATGCAGCGCCGCCGTAAAAAAAGCCAAAATATACTGCTTGTTTGTCGGAATCTTCGCTTTCCTGCTTGCGCTCCTTCTCAGCCAAGCTTTTTTTAATTATACGGAAAAAGAAATGAAAATGAGTGCAACCTATACGGCACAAAGCACAGTAAAACGCATCAACGCACACCTTGTGCAATATGTAGCCCTTTCCGATTTCTTGGAAAACATGATTAACTCAGGCTATGAGCTGAACGAAAGTACCTTTTCCAAGCTGGCGCAGCTGATTCCGAATCATAACAACATTATAAAAGCATACGAGCTGGCACCGCAGGGAATCATAACGGAGATTTATCCCAAGCAGGAGAATGAAACGGTTCTGGGCATGAATATTTTGACAGAGCATGAACGAAAATACGACGCACAGCGGGCAAAGCAAACCAAGGGGTATACCATCGGCGGCCCTTATACATTAAAGCAGGGCGGCTTCGGTGCATTGCTTTTCGATCCGGTCTATCAAACCGATGCTTCAGGCAACCGCACCTTTTGGGGCTTCGTTATCATGGTAATCGACTGGGATGAGTTTATTGATAAAATCGGCTTAGAGCGATTAAGTGATGCTTCCTATTGCTATGAAATATGGGCAAAAAACAGCCAGACAGGCGAAAAAATCACTTTGGCACAGAGCCAAAAAGATATGCCCCAAAATTGCCTTACCGTTGAATGTGGGATTCCGAACGATACTTGGTATGTGGATATTGCCCCGACTGCCGGATGGATTCCGACTACCTGGTGGATAATTGCAGGCATTTTTTCATTGATTCTCTCCATAATGACTGCTACCATTTTTTATCAGCTTTACAGCAAAAAATATCGGGAAAAGCAGTATATTGATGAGCTGCAAAAGGCAACCGAGCAGGCAAGACTTGCGAATGAGGCAAAAACGAAATTCCTTTTTCGCATGAGCCACGATATCCGCACGCCAATGAACGCAATCATCGGGTATTCCGACCTTTTGGAAAAGCATTTACAGGATGAAAAAAAGGCCTCTGCGTATTTGAAAAAGCTGCAATCCTCCGGCAACCTCCTAATGACAATCCTCAATCAGGTTTTGGAGATTGCCCGCATCGAAAGCGGAACAGCCACCCTGCGATTAGAGGCTGAGGATATGGAGGCGCTGTTTCATTCTTTGTATACGGTTTTTGAATCGGATATTCAACAGAAGGAGCTTCATTATTCCGAAGAAATTCATATCCGGCATAAATATGCCGTTTGCGATAAAACAAGATTGCAGGAAATCCAACTGAACATCGTGAGCAATGCAATCAAATATACGCCGCGCGGACATACCATCCATATATCGCTCAATGAGGTGGCATCCGATGATAAACAGGCGCAGTATGTTTTCACTTGCACGGATACAGGCATTGGCATGAGCGAGGAGTTTCTTTCCCATATCTTTGAGGAATTTTCCAGAGAGGAAACCTCTGCAAAAAATGAGGTTCCGGGTACAGGGCTTGGGTTGCCTATCGTAAAATCCATTATTGAGCTGATGGAAGGAACCATTCAAGTAGAAAGCAAGCAAAACATCGGCACAAAGATTACAGTAACCCTTCCGTTTGATATTGCAGAAAAAAAGGATGTCTCCGGAAAACAGGAACCCAAGCAGCCCTATCGTGCAGAAGAAAAGCCCTATCGCATTTTGCTTGCCGAGGATAATGCACTGAATGCGGAAATTGCATTAGAGCTTTTAAAAGGGGCAGGTTTTCTTGTGGAACACGCCGCAGATGGTCAAGCGTGTGTGGATATGCTCAGTCGCGCAGAGGAAGGCTATTATGACTTAATTCTGATGGATGTGCAAATGCCGATTCTAAACGGCTATGAGGCAACGAAAAAAATCAGGCAGCTGGAAAATCGAAAAAAAGCGGAAATTCCCATTCTTGCAATGACGGCGAATGCTTTTTCCGAGGATCAGCAGGCCGCACTGGAGGCAGGCATGAATGAGCATGTTGCCAAGCCCATCGATATGAATGTTTTGCTTCGGGTTATGATGAAATATCTGTAACACGCAAAAAAATTATAAAATTAACTGAAAAAAGTAAACAAAAATACAAGGACGCTCTTTCTTTTTTGATGAACGTCCTTGTTTTCTTGTTAGTCGAATCAGTACAAAATCGCACAAACGATAGTCAGATTTTCTATGATAATCGATGCGGCTTGACACTAAACCTGTCCGTAACCAATAACCCAAGGGAGCATAACGAAAAAAGCGGACATTTCTGTCCGCCTAAGTTCAATTCCTATTTCTTCCCACGGGATAAACCGTGTCTCTTGCTATTAACATCCAATTCACAATATCAAAAAAACATCCCAGCACGCTTTCACAAATACACCCTCTTTCCGCAGACATATCATCCCATTTCTGCAAATATGCAATCGCAGCTTTCGCTTTCGCATACGCCTCCACTGCATCTTGGTTCTCCTTTGGCAGCTTAATCCGTTTCGGGATATATTCCACATTTCCTTCCTCATTCAGAATCGCATCTCTCAGCGACAAAATACTCGCAATCAGCTCCACTGTGCCATATACATTCTTTCGGAAGTCTTTTTCCTGTAAAGACTTACCTAAAAGCTCCATACACTCTGCCGCTGTTTCTGTTGAACGGTATCGTAAGTAAATCTCCCGAAAAGCCGCATAATACTTTGAGCTCTCGGTAATGCCCATGGATACCGCTTTTTCATATCGTCCTTTATAATACGCACTCAGCTCCTTCATGCGTGCAAGAGAATCCATACGGCTCACCTCTTTGCTTTTGATATTCCTTCATTGTTCCGTCACTTCCTCTTTATACAGCCTGTTTTAACATCAGCCGTTTTAATACTTGATTTTGATATTTATTTACGAATGCCGCAACCGTTTCAGTCATATTTTGGTTTTGATACCCACGGCATTGTATTATTTCCCCGTTCTGCACCTCCATGGTAAAATACGCCTTATCCATTTTTCTTACATCCCGGATGAAAAGGATAATGCTCTTTCCATTTGCAACCCTTGACGTATAGGTCCCGACACAATGGCGTAGGGCATGCCCTTCTTCTTTGATAGAGAATAAATCCTTCGGTACAATAACAGCATATCCATCATCCGACCATGGATATACCTCTTGATACTCTTGCAAGAGGGCTTTTGCCATCTGTTCCTCTCGCTGAATCTGCTCCTTTCGTTCCTCCTCTCTTTTACGGAGTACCTCTGCCGATGCCTCATCATGTGCTTCCCATAGATTTTTCGGGAACAGCACGAAAGTGTTTTTCAGGTCATATCCCAGCTCCTCGCAAAAGCTGATGTAGTCCTTCCATTGCAACAGAACATTCCGATAGCTCACGTTTTTCTCTACAAATTGCATGCAATAACGTTCCGTTTTATGCAGTGTGGTATATCACAAAACACTATAAATCGCATCTGTATTCCAATAGGTATTATAAAACCGCAAAAAGCTTGCTTCATCCATACGCATTCCTGTCGCAAGAATCCGCCGATAAACACGGAGCTGTTTCATTGACATATCCAGCTTTTGAACCAGTGAGATATCCTGCTTTGCCACCTGTAATATTTCCTTCATGTTGCTGCCGTTCTTATTGATGGAATGAAAATAATCATCGGTATGTACCAATTCATAAGCCAATTGATACATACGCATTTTAACCAAATTCTCTAAGAAAGGATTTCTCAAATACTGCCGCAGATAATAATGCGGTATGATGTGCTGGTCCCCCGCATTTGTAAGATACTCCGACAGGGCACTATACTGATATGGTGTATGTGCCAAAACCTTTTTAAGATTTTTGGTATAGACCATATCATACTCCCTCTTATAACAAATACAGCCATCCGACCACCTGATTTTACCGCTGTTTTTGAAATAACGCCATTCGTAGAAATCAACAGCTTCGCCTTCATAGAAATCCCGTTTTATCTCAAACAGCCTTAACTTCGGATTTCGATAGTCCTCGCCATAGCTCTTGGTTACGCTATAATAACGCACCACAAATCCATTTGGCGTTTTCTGGAAATAAGCCACCTCCGCATGATCCGTGATATGCCTTGCTCTACTTTCTGCCAGAAACAGCACCCTCGTTCCACAATGCGGGCAATAGCCCGTAGAACGATGCTTTACATCACTGACCTTAACCGGCTGCTCACATTGCGTACAATACCCATCCATCTGTTTCCGTTTTTTATACTGATAATAAATATATTTGCTCTCTGTCAAAGCAACTTTATCCACCCACTGCGTAAAATCCTTTGGCAACGGTTTTATTTGCTGCATTTTTCTGTCAATCTGCTTTTCCAACTTTTTATATCTCGCCAATAACCGCTGATACATGATTTGCTCTTGATGCCTTTGAATCAGCCTCCATGAAAAGCAATCATCATCCCCAAGAAATGAGCGAATAGCGTCTTCCGATGCATCATTACAGGTCATAGTCCGTGCGCTATAATAATCCATCATTGTTTCCATTCTGCCTTTCAGCCATTTCGGTTTTCCATCTATGTAGTACTGCGAGATATAATCCGTTTTTGTGAGAAAACACAGAACTTGGGAGAGGTATCATCTTTTATCAGCTGCTCCCTATGGTATACATGCAGCACCAGTATACGCTGATGGTCAATATTCTTTATGGCTGCATGGATGTAAAATCGGATGTCCTCATTACGCTTTGCAATACTCACGATTTGGCTTGATGCCTGAACCAATGGGGATTTTTTTAATGCCGGTTTTCTAAGCTTTTTCTGTGCCATAATTTCTCCCCCCTCATTATACATTCAAGCAGAGCTGTTCCTGCATCTTGGATTCTTCCGCATTTTCCGTTTTCGGTTCCTGTGGAACGGGTTTCTTTTGTGTGGTCTTTCTTCTCTCCTTTACGGCATTCTTCCGCTTTTCCTCCTGCTCCTTTCGTTTTTTCGCTACATCTTCCTGACGTTTCTTCCCCGCCGCCGCTTTTTCGGCCGCTATCCGTTCAAATACTGCTTTATCCGTCAAAAAATAGGTCTCCGCATACGCATAAACCTCATTATCATCCAACCAACCGGTATTGCTGTTTAACGCTTTTTTCACTTCATCCGTCACATAAGAAAAGCATTTATCCAATGTTTTTCTCTCGTCCATGACTAATTCTGCAAAGGCTTCATCATTCAGGCATTTCTTTTTCAGGTATCTTACAATAGGGAACACCGGCAGAAGATTGCTTTTTGCCATTTCCAACTCCGCCTCCAGCTTCAGTGCTGCCTCCTCGTTTCGATTTTCCGGCACCCGAAACCGAATAACCTTTCCGCTTTCTTCGCTCTCTTTTTGCTCGGACATAGACTGGTCCACCTGAAGCTCCAACGCAGTCAATTCTGATTTCTGTTCTTTTTTAGTTTCAGATGATACCGGAATATCTTCCTGTGATTGCTTTGCTTTTGGTTCCTGCACAGGCGTCTCTTGTTCCTTTACGGCTTTCGGATTCGGAATCGACTTCGCTGTATTCTCTGCCGAGTTTTCCTGTCCCTCCGCCCTTTTGCTCCGTTTTGGTTTGAATACGCTAAAATCCATTTTAGGCTGTGCCATTTTTTTATAATAATCCATTCTAATGCCTCCTTAATTAAAATAAAAAAAATCGGAGAGGAAACAATACCCTTCATTCCCTCTCCGTAATTCTTCCCATTAGCTTATACAGTTGCCAAAAACTCCTCCGGCTTCTTTTCCTTATCCTCTTCCAACAGGCTGAGGATAAAACGCTGAAGTTTAAAATCATCCTCAGACGTCTCTGTCGTAATTCCCATTGGCTGCTTAAAAACCCAGCCGCCCCACACATATGCAGGGGTGTACCATCTTGACCATTCTTCGACCGTTATGCTATCTCCATGGATTACAACTGCTGGAATCCCGTAAATACTAATCAGGGAGTTATTATACTTATTCACACCCAGTAAAATGCCGTTATCATCACTCATTTCAAAGCTTACATAGGGAAAACAGCTTGCTGCACCTGTTGTCAGTACATTCCTTTTTGATAGCTCATGCAGACCTTTATGCAGCTTATTAAACGGCAATACCGATGCAATGGCTAAGTCCTGTCTGAAATAGCATGGCTTTAAAATCAAATCCTGCGACAGCATCAATTTTTTCATCTCATTGGTCCGCCATTCCAACTCCTCCTGACTATCTGCGGTAATCGTAATCAAGGTATTGATATAATAAAAATCCTGATTATTCGCCAGCCCATCCTTTAGGTAATATCCGGAACGTACTGCGGAATCCATATCGTCGAAATCCGTATTTGTGTCCGATGTTTCCTTCATCTTAGAGCGATTGATACGGATTTGTCTGCCTAATTGGAATTGTACCTTTTCCTTTGGCTCTTTATTTAGGAAAATATCAACATCAATGCCTTCTCCTGCATTTACCAATAATGAGAGCCAGCCTGCTGCCACCTGCGGTTTATATCCATCGGATGGAATCATAAAATTCGCATAATACAGACCATCAATAATGCTGTAGCCCGCCCTTCTGAAATCCATCTCCTTCGGCATAATAAATGCAGAAATCGGAATATTCTCCTCTCCCGTAATGTGCTTGCGAATCTCTTCCGCAGCTCGTGCAGAAAATGGCACCTCTGCACTGCTCTTGCGATTGAAAAGGATATACAGCACCTCTGCCATAAAGACGCTTGTATCTTCATGCTCTACCACTCGGTTGCCGCATTGCATAAGGTATGTCCTTGCCGTTCTCTCCGCCACCTCCAGTTGATTGACTGCATCCTTTTCTTCATTTTTCCTACTGCCGCCCGGCATTGGTTCATATTCAAAAACAACAAAAAAAACGTCGTGTCACGGCTTCTTTTAGCCCGATACGACGAATCAGATTATAATAGTCCATTAACAAAATCCTACAACGAGCATCCTGCTCTGTTTTTATTTCTTCCTGTATCTTATCTAAATGATTTGAAATATCCGCTTTCTCGGAAATTACCTTAATCTGCATCCGAACAGGACTAATCTTTAAATACGACATATAGGAATAAATGATGTTCCTCTGCTCTCTTGCAGAACGCAGCAGGAAGTTGATCGGTTCTACTTCTATGATTTTAATATAACGCTTATCTCTGAGATAGCAGATACCGTTTTCTATCTTTTCTACGGGAAACGGCGTCTCAGCTTTCTTCTTTATTCTTCTTCGTTTGTTCTTCGGCTTTTCCTCCTCTCCGTATTCTTCCGGCCATTCTCCTTCAGATTGCCAGACAGACCTCCTGCATTCTTGCTCCGGCATCACATCCGCACCATACCAAATCCTCCTATTTCTCAAAAAGGATAGTTATAAGATGAAAATCCAATTTGATTTCATCGCTGATGATTTGATTTTTCACTTATTCGTGATAGGATAAGAAATATGGAAAAAGGAGCGGTAAGCTATAATGTCGTGTGGACATTCCCTTTGCATACCATTCCCTTTGCATACATGGAGATAATCTTGTCATCAAGCGAAGAAATATCTTTCTGACGTTTTGAAAGCACCTGCGGCTCAAATGAACTCTGGCGATCCTGAGGTGCATCTACCTGAAATTCACCATATTTACTGCGGACAGTCTTGGATTTCGTACCATTACGGTAGTTAGGCTCACCGGATCTTTTATAACGATCATAATCGAGATAATCATCCATTTCCGTTTCAAGCATATCTTGAATTGTTCCGGAAAGCAGATCTTTTAAGGCATCCTGAATATCTTCAGCAGATTGGATATCGTACTCCTGAAGCAGCCCCTGGATAAGATTTCTTTTTCCTTCGGTCATTGGTTTTGGTTTGTAAACTTCTTTTTTCTGTTCGCCATAATAAAAGGCCTCCTATGATTTTAATATTTTATCATAGAAGACCGTTGTATTATTTAATTTACAGAAATTTTTTCACCTTTCTATTTGTCAACAGGTCCACTTTAGGATACTCCCAAAGCGCCGTAACAGTCACCAAATGCGACATACACATTTCCTTGATAGTGCCACCCAAAAGATCTTTCAGAGCATCCTGAATATCCTCCGTCGTCTCAATATCATACTCTCCGAGAAGCTGACAGATATATTTCTTTTGCCATCTGTCATTGTTATTCTGCGTACTGTTTTCTTCCGTTTTTTTCAGAATACAAGGTTCTCCCAATGTTGTTTATTATATCATAGACTCTTTAATAACTTAAAATGGCCTGCGCAATAACATCCGTTTTACCTTTATTGATATATCTATGAGGCAATGTTGCATCAAACTCAATAGCCTCTCCACTTTTCACGATATAAGAACGATTTTCAACAACCAACTCCAGTTCTCCCTGAAAAACTGTAAGGTATTCCATTTTTGCGTTTTGATGGGTTACAGATTCGTGGTCACATCCTGATTTGTAAATACAATAATAAACTTCGAATCCCGTTGTTGGAGAAAATGGAAAAATGCAGTACATATAAACTCGTTCATGATTATCAATCACAGGGGATAGGTTATTGATGGTGATAATATCATAATATTGCTTTCTTTTACCGCTCAACAAAGAATCTACTTTGATTTTTAATCCATTGGCAATTTTGAAAACAGTAGCTATTGTTGGAATAGATTTCGAGGATTCGATTTGGCTAAGCATGGTTTTGCTTACGCCTGTTAATGCAGACACCTGTTCTAGGCTAAGCCCCATATTGCCTCTGATTTCTTTTAACCGTTCTCCTAATTCCAAGTAGCTTTCCATATTATATCATCCTTTTCCTCAATTAGTGCGTTCGCTAAATTGACCGCCTATGAAATGTAATTTACGCCACTTCCGCCTTCTTGTCAAGTGAGCAGAGCAAATTTGTGTCTAATTTTGACATTTCACTCCAAAAAAATCGTTATATTGAATAAATTTTCGCTATAACATTTGTTCATTATTAGATATTGACCAATTTTAAGAAATAGATTATAGTTGAAGTACGTTATAACGGATTTGTGTAACAACATAAAGAAAAAAATTTAACGAACGTATTGGGTAAGGCTAGAAAAAATCAAGCCTTCAAAGAAAACAGAAAAGGAGGAATATGAAAAGTGGGAAATAAAAAAATAGGACTTGGATTGATGCTCAATCTAATCGGTGCAATGTTTGCATATCTGATAGGTTCTGGATTTGCCAGCGGACAGGAAACGATGCAGTATTTTTCTGGCTGGGGCTCTGTTTGGGCTAGTCTAGGTGTTGCTGCTATCGCACTGCTGCTTTCTTGCTTGGCTTATATTGCATATTCTTATGCAGGTCGTACGCGCGGACTGCAAGATTTAGCGGGAATTTATGATTTCTATGCCGGTAATGTATTTGGGAAATTATTTCAGGTTTTTGCATGGCTGTTTAACGCTTGCTGTTATATGTTTATGATTTCCGGATTTGGCAATGTGATTCACCAGCAATGGGGAATTTCCATTCCAATTGGCTCCGCCATCGGTGTAGTGCTTTCGGTTACAATTGCTGTCATGGGTTTAAACAAGATTATAGATATTATTGGTAAGGTTGGACCGATTATTGTATTATTCACGCTGTTTATCGGTATTGTAGCTGCCTTTAGATACTATCCGATGATTGCGGAAGGAAATGCAGCTATCAATAGTGGCGATGTGGATGTGATTCGTGCTGGTTCCAACTGGGTTACAGCGGGTTTGTCATTTGCAGGCTGCAATCTGTTACTAGTTTCCGCATTTGTTGGTACAATTGGCTACAATTTAAGAGAATATAAATTCATATATAATCAGCTCATTATGATTATCAGCTCCGGTGGCATCATGTTGGTTTCCTTTCTGATGGGTCTTAACCATATCGGAAACATTCAGGCAGCTGTACAGGCCTCCATCCCTAATCTGCTGCTGGCGAACAACGTTTTCGGTGGAAATGCCGGAATCATTTTATCTCTGTTGTTTGCAATCATCATTCTGGCAGCAATTTTTTCTACCATCTGCCCGATGTTGTGGACTTGTGCGTCTATGCTGGCTAAAGATGATAAGAGTAAAAAATATAAGCTAATTTGTGTGATTGCCGGGATATGTGTATATATCATCACACTGTTTGTCCCCTATGAAACCCTGTTGAACTATATTATGACCTATTGCGGTTATTCCGGCTGTGTTGTTGCGGTTGTATGCATTGTTCGCTATTTCATAATCAAATCTCGCGACAAAAAGGAGGGCTTATTCACGGAAAGTGTATAAGTATAAAATAAAAACAAAAAGAAAGGAAATGGTAAAAAATGAAAAGAATAGCTGTTCTTGGTACTGGTAATATTGCGCAAACTGTTGCGGTTGACCTGAAGTCCAATGGGCATGAGGTACGTTTATTTGCGCCAGACTACCTGATTTCCAGAATCCAAAAAATCGTAGACACACACGAAATTGAATGTGTCGGTGTATTTGAAGCAAAAGAAAAAATTGATGTCGTTACTTCCGATATTGACGAGGCGGTAAAAGGTGCAGATTATATCATTCTGTGTGTCCCCGGCAATCGCCACGAAGAATATGCAAGAATTCTGAAGGGACATACCACTGCACAGCAGATTCTGATTACGTTCAATGGTTGCATGGCTTCCCTGATTTACAAAAATGTATGGGAAGAGGATGCGTCCTGCCCCATTTTTGCAGAATCTACTATCCCTCCCTTTAGCGCAAGGCGAGTTGAGCCTGGCAAGGTTCGTATGTTTGAGCGGCACTTGGCACCCATTGCATTTTTTCCTGCTTCTGCCGGAGAAAAATACTATGATCAGGTAAGAAAAGACATCTATGAATTTCCAGGTATGTATGCGGATATTCTGGAATGCGGGTTGAGCTTAATTAACCCCACAGTGCATCCCGGGCCGTGTCTGGTGAATCTGAGTAACATTGAAAAGCCAGATTTTACCTTCTTCCTATATGAACATGGTTTTCAGCCCTCTGGCTTGAAGATTGACGTGCTTTTGAATGAAGAACGCTTGGCTATTGGGAAAGCTCTGGGCTATCAGATTCATGCTTTGGAGGATTTTGCTGGTGTTGAAAAAATCGAATCATGGGAGGCTCTGTATGCTATGGGTCATGGTTGCCATGCGCTGACATCCATTGCCGGTCCTAATGACATCCATTATCGTTATCTTACGGAAGATATTCCCATTGCATTAGTTTGCTGGGCCTCCATCGCTGATTTGTTAGGAATTGAAACTCCTATTATGGACGCTGTTATTACATTGGTTGGTGTGGCTCATGATACAAATTGGTTTGTAAACGGTCGCTCTGCAGAGGTTTTAGGCATTTGTGGGAAGAGCGTGGAACAGATTAAGAACTATGTAAAAACAGGGAATTTTTGACAAAGGAATATCCTCAACTAGAAACAATACAGATTTAGTTAGATATATATCGCATGAATTATGAGATATATCAACAATAATAAATTCAATCAAAAAACGCGAAAGAAAAGAAAGGAAGGAAATGAGTATGAGTAAGACAATTTTTAGAGAACTGTTGGACAAGGAAGCTTCCCCCGCTTTGGGTTGCACAGAGCCTATGATG
>OFMU01000942.1_pt1 | contig 18280 bp, 19 predicted proteins | sample 1541861 | NCBI WGS metagenome assembly OFMU01 (sample SAMN04209238, study PRJEB22552) | human gut metagenome | biome: gut; material: feces | host: Homo sapiens | place: USA: Oklahoma
GAAAAACTTCAAAAAAAGTTATAAATTTTTTTGTCGTGGGCTTGACATACGGGTGTCTCAAATCGTGAATACGAATACGCTTTACACTTGCGGCTTTTGAGCCCCTGTCCATTTCGTGATGAAGATAGCTTTTTGAAATATGGAATATTCTGTCTCCGTCATTCGGTGAATAAAACATTTTCAAATATTCCTGCATTTCATCACATAAAAACTGCGGCATTTTTATTGTTCGATTGCTTTTCTCCGTTTTCGGTGGAGTAATAACATCTTCTCCGTGCAATCTTTGATAAGATTTGTTGATTGTAAGCATATTGTTTTTAAAGTCAAAATCACCAGCAGTTAATGCAAGCAACTCACCTACACGAATACCTGTCCAATAAAGCATTTGAAAAGCATAATATGAAATAGGCTTGTCCATCATTTCATCAGAAAACTTACTGTATTCCTCCACAGTCCAATAACTCATTTCCTTGCGTTCTTCCTTACCCATATTACCGACCGTAGAGGCAGGATTTAATCTTAAACCGTAAATCTTGATTGCGTGATTGAACAATGCGCTCAATTGATTGTGAATCGTCTTTAAATACCCTTGAGAAAGCGGCTCTCCGCTTGAATTAGTCATTTTTCTAATTTCATTTTGCCAAGCAATAACATCTTTTGACGATATATCGCATAATCGCTTATGCTCAAAATACGGCAATATTTTAGTTTGAATAATATGCTCTTTGGTAAGCCAAGTGTTTTCCTTTAACTTCGGTCGAACATCTTTTTCGTACAGTTCCGTAAAAGTCTTAAATGGCATAGTAACATCGGCTTTCTTTTCGGTCAGGAATGCTCGTTCCCACTCCTGTGCCTCTCGTTTGGTGGCAAAGCCACGCTTTAATTTTTGCTGTCGCAATCCTTGCCAGTCTGTGTAACGAAACTGCACATACCAAGTTCCGTTTTTTTCATTTTTAAATGCTCCCATTTTAATCGCTCCTTTCAGTCGTTTTGGTTGAGTAAAATTTTTCGTGAAAGAATTTACGGTCAATTCTGCCGGGAATTGTAATACACCCGGTTGACTGCAATTCTTTATTTAATTTGCGTATAAGTTTGTAAGCGTAAGAAACGGAAACGCCCATTTCTTCTGCCACATCCTCAACACGCATAAACATTTTGTTTGACATTAACATCATCCTTTCATTCTTATTTTTCATAATTATTTAGTGTCGGAGAACTTTCTGACCGCATTCCGATTTGCCCGAGCGGATACACCATTACCGTGATGTATGACGGCTATTCAGTTGTTTGCAAATAGACTTAACGCTATTTGCTTAATGATTATACTAAACATATTCCGTTATGTCAAGTGGCTTTCTCAAAAATATTAAACTTTTTTGTTTTATGTTACTTGACATCGCTTAACTTGTTATGCTATGATATTTAACAGTAAAGTGAGAGGAGCTATAGTATGGCTATCGGCGAAAGAATAAGATTTTTTAGAAATTTAAAAGGTATGACTCAAAAGTATCTCGGTATGCAGGTGGGCTTTCCGGAGAAAACCGCTGACATCCGTATGGCACAGTATGAATCCGGCAGCAGAACGCCTAAGGCTGATTTAACAAACAACCTTGCAAATGTATTTGGTGTTTCTACAAGTGCTTTAACTGTGCCGGATATTGACAGTTACAACGGCTTAATGCACACGCTGTTTACTCTTGAAGATTTATATGGCTTCCGTATTGATAAACTTGATGACGAGCTTTGCATACGCCTTGATAAGGGTATGGGAACAAACTATCTTACAATGTTTGATATGTTTTCCGCTTGGCAGCAACAAGCCGAAAAGCTTAAGAACGGAGAAATCACGAAAGAGGAATACGATAACTGGAGATATAACTATCCTGCAAGTAATGCGCTAAACGCTAAAGAGGATAAATAATATGGATAAACTTATGCCAATTGGCGTTTTGTTAGGTGTCGCTATAATCGGCTTTATTTCAAAATTTTTAGAACTTGGTAATATTCGCAGCAGATATGAATTTACTGTCGAATATCGAAACAAATTTATAAACTTTTTAAATGAACTTTTTCAAAAGCGTAGTTTTAATCAACAGTTATATTACGAACTAACTGGAAAAGTCAAAGAAATGCAATATGAATTAGGTTCCGACGGAGTATATGCCTATGTTAAAGATAACTTAAAAGGATATAGTACGAGTAATTATCAAGCACTTGTAAATTTCTTGCCTGAAACACGCAATGTTATAAATGATTTTGACAATTCAATTATGAGAATGCGTTACAACCAAGAAGCACGATATTGCGACGATATGTTTGTTCGTCATTTAGGCTCGCTTGAACTTGCCGAAAAAAATATGAGAAAAAGTATCTATAATCCTTTTGCCGATTTTGCTGAAGGTATCAAGCTAATTATTTCTCTGCCTGTATTACTATTAAAATGGTTTGGATTCATATCGGCAGAAAGAAGTAGAAAAATTAGAGGTAAATATTCTAATACATACATAGATTTAGAACCGAGAAGAGCAACTGAAATCAATTCTATTCTTGAGAACGATTCAGGTGCTTCAAAATCGTTTACAAAAGATGAATGGCGTACATATATGGGTGTATATGGTACTTATCAATTACCTTTTGAAACGATTGAAAAACTAACTGAAATCACAAATAATATTTTATCAGAAATAAACACTATAGAATCTAAGTTAGGAATAAAAACAACAAATCTTTCGATAAATAAAACAAAGGACGATATCAAACATCAAATTGAAGAGTTACGCCTATATAGAACTAAACTCCAGAATCTTGAAATTAAACAGGATTATCACACAGATACTACGAAGATTGATGAAGCAATTGCAGCATTAGAAGATATTAGGAGAAGAAATAAGGCGAGTCTTAGCAAAAAGTTTTCAATTGAACTTGAAAAGTGGTCTAATGTTGCGCTTAATATAATTAACGATGCAGTTTTAATAAAACCAAATTTTCCCGTTGGCGACGATAATGAGCCTATCTATACTGCACCTAACGGAGTTCCTGATATCGAGTGTTTTTATGATACGTTTTGTGCAATTTGTGAAGTAACTATGTTAACAAGCAGGGATCAATGGTATAATGAGGGACAGCCAGTAATGAGGCATTTGAGACAGTTTGAGATAAATAATGCGGACAAACAGAATTACTGCTTATTTATTGCCCCATCTTTGCACGTGGATACAATAAATACTTTCTATATGTCAGTTAAATATGAGTATGAAGGCAAATCACAAAAAATACTTCCAATTACGATAGTGCAGTTGGAAAGTATTCTTCAAACAATTAAACAGCTTTCAATACAAGGCAAGAAATTTAACCATATTGATATGCAGCATTTATATGAAAGATGTACTGATATTAAGAATGTTAGCAATTCAAGCACTTGGATTGATTATATAGCCAATGAACTTTGCGCTTGGGAGTCTCAGCTCGTAAGTTAATAGATTTAGACGCTTTTTTAGAAATAGTATTAATGCTGTTTGATGGTATGCGCATCTTTGTCGTTACAAACTTTAAACTAAAAGAACCGATTATCAAAGAGCTGCATAACTGTAAAGCAATAGGTTATTGGAAAACGAATAGTGTGAAAGATAAATTATTGCTAATAGCATATGGGTATTTGTTTGTGTTTAGGAAGTAATAAAGTCTGATTGCATAAATATAAATATAGGAGGAAAAATAATATGGATTACAATAGGTGGTACTATGATGTACTCGATAGTGAAGAGGAGATTGACTCAGGAGTGAAAGAATACGATATTACTTCTACACCAAATGATTTCAATATTGCTACTATATATAGCTTAATTGATAATGGTGTTATAAAAATGCCTCCTTTTCAAAGAAATTATGTATGGGATGAAAAAAGAGCTTCAAAACTTATTGAGTCAATATTACTTGGACTACCCATTCCGCAAATATTTTTATATGAGCAAGGTAAAAATAGTTTTTACGTTATAGATGGTCAACAAAGATTGCTCTCTATTTATTTCTTTATTAAGCAAAGGTTTCCTACAAAAGAAGGAAGGATCGTCTTAAGAAACTATTTGACAGGTGATACCAAGATTGATAATTCAATTTTATCTGATGATAGATATTTTAAAAACTTTAGTTTAAAATTACCATCCATTTCGAACAATGAAAAAAATAAATACAACAAATTAAAATACGATACATTAGGTGAATATAAATATTCTTTTGAGATTTTAAGGACTATTCGTTCAGTTGTTATTAAACAAAATGAACCTGATGATGATTCGTCTATTTATGAAATCTTTAATAGGTTGAATACCGGGGGACAGAATTTATCTCCACAAGAGATAAGAATGAGTTTGTATTATTCGGAATTCTATAAGTTATTAATAGAACTAAATGAATTACCAAAATGGAGAAACTTATTGAAGCAAAAATCTGTAGATGTCCATTTTAAAGACTTAGAGATTTTGTTAAGATGTATTGGCATGTTGTTTAAGCTTGATGAATATAAATCTCCAATGGGAAAGTTTTTGAACACTTTTTCAAAAAGTGCGAGTCAATTATCTGATGACATATTAATTTATATAAAAGAACTTTTTATGTCATTTTTAGATAGTTGTTCAGAGTTGGATAATAATGCGTTTTTGTCTGATAAAGGTCAGTTTATTATTTCTCATTTTGAGGCTATTTTTGTAGCTACTACTTTTGATGCTTTTGCTAAGAGAGAACTTGTAACAAAAAAGATAATACCAGAAAGTGTTTTAACTTTAAAACAAGATAACGATTTTATTAATGCTAATCAAGGCAGCGTTGCATCAAAAGCCAATGTTAATAAGAGAATAAATAGAGCAAAAGACATATTAAGATTTAAATAGGAGGATACTATGAGTACTCCTATTCAAAAATTAATCGATAATTACTATGAGTTATATGACCTTCTTGTTAAGCAAGGAGAAATTTCTCAAAGTATTCAAGTAAACGAACATTATAGAAAAATATTGTTGTTATCTTGTGCGAGTTATTATGAAAAACAAATAACACAAATAATAAAAGATTATGTTATGTTAAAAACTGAAGACGAGAGAATAATTTCGTTTGTTAATAACAAGGCTATAAATCGACAGTACCATACTTATTTTCAATGGGATCAGACAAATAATATAAATCAATTTTTAGGATTATTTGGTGCAGAATTTAAAAAGACAATTTCTGAAGAAATAAAATCAAGTGACGAGTTGTCTAAACAAATAAGTTCATTTCTTGAAATTGGTGCAGAAAGGAATAAAATGGTTCATCAGAATTTTTTAGAATATCAGCTTGAAAAAACCTTTGATGAAATTGTAAAGCTACATAAAGAAGCACTTAACTTTATCAATTATATAAAATCCAAATTCCAATAGATTAGTTATTTATAGATATTTTATCAATATAATGTCAACAAAAGGCATATAGAATACATTTAATAATGCAAAGAAATTGTTTTAATAAATATTGATAGCATCCGAGTGATAGCTATTTGATAGCAAAAGCAGAAATACCTCATAGAATTGAGATAATCTGTACTAAATTAAAGCACATCAAGTCATAGCTCCTAAACAAAAGCAGTTAAAGTCTGTTTTGCACTTAGGAGTGGGAATAATTTCTCATCGCTTAAAAAGCCCGTAGTTATACGGCTTTAGCCATTTGAGTGTCCCTTGTGGCAACCAAAATGGCAACATAATTTGAATTATTGTAAAAGTAAAGAGCTATCAGATTTTTTGAAAGTCTGACAGCTCTTTTTATTTTATCGTGTATTATTATCGATTACCAATTTTTAAAGTCATAAGCTAAATTACCAAGCTTTGATAACTCTAAATCTAAAGAATTTGCATTTAGTAGTTTTGTTATTTTTGCTTGACATTCCAGATATTGTTGCTCAGTAAGCTTGCTCCAAACGCAATCCTTAATATGCGCTTTTTTAATAATAATACTGTCAAGAGGGCAATCACACAACGAAAAATCAGGAATAGTTTTGTCTACAAATATCAAATCACTAAAAACATATAGATATTTGAAAGTCATATTTATAAGCTTTTGAGCAAGCCCGAATCCGGTTACATATCGATTGCCATTCCCTATAGTATCATTACAAAACAGCAATGAAATATCTTTAATTATATTTCTTGAAAACACGAAATTTGACTCAACAATAGCTCTGTTTACGGCAAAGCAAATTTCGTCTTTGCTATTCAGAAAGGAGGTGCTGTAATAACGACCTGCTGTCATCATATCCGAATATGCTAATTCAATACATCTTTTAATCACTTCTGATGGACACAGCTTGTTCGTCGATTGACCCAATACAGAAGATTCTAAAAAGCACTTTTCCCAGTCTATCATAAATTACCCCTATTTAATCGTTTTTCAACCCATTCTTAAATGCTTAAGACCATGCATCACTTATTTTCTGCGGCGGCACATTCACATAGCCGGAGGCTTCATCGAATTTCGGGTAAGGGTTATCACAATTGCTCAAAACAATTTTGTCGTAAATTGGCTTTCATAATGAACAGTTCTTCTATAGTGTTACATGTTATATACCGTTCAACTGTATTTTCAGAATGTTTTGACTTATTTGAAATTTCTTTGCAATTTCTCCAACAGATGCAAATACTTCATTGACAGTATCGTACTTACTAAAGTTGATACCGAATTTATACGCGCAGTATTTGTATTTCGCGTGCGTTTATTATAATGCCATGTCTTTTAAAAATTAATATGTTTCATACGCGTTTTCGATATTGTGCGTGTGGATTTTGAAGAATGTGTTGCAATTCAAAAGGGGCAGCACTATAATATCAATAAAATTTCCGAACCAATCGGCTCGGGTGGGGTGCTTTATGGAAATACCGAGAATAACATCCGGATGGAGAACGCTTTTTGAGCCTCACCGTTACGGCGCGGTTATAAAATTGCTTCGTCTTTTCAACATCAACATCGATTTTGTATTCGCCGAATTGAAATATCAATCTACGCACCTCCGATATGCCGATTTTCTTTGATTATATCAGCAAAGCGCGGAAAAATCCACCGGGATATGCCAAAAAGGACGCAGTTTGCACTGCGTCCTTTTTTCTGTTCTGCTGTGCTTATCAGCTGTGCTTTTTGCCCTTTTGCTGATTCGCGCTGTGGCAGGAGCCTGCCATAGCACAGTGGGCACAGTTGCAGCCGCAGGAGGATTTGCCTTTCTTTTTATCCTTGACAAGATTATATATAATCAGTGCCACGATAACGGCAAGCACAAGGCATATTATAATGGTTGCAATATTCTTTGATAACCACGCGAGCATTTGAAAAGACTCCTTTCACAGATTGGTTTTTGCTTTATTTCGTAACCTTTACATCGGAGGTCAGCTTCGTGGCTTCCTTGTAAGGACGCACGAGCATGAAGATTATCAGGGCGAGGAAGATGAACGCGAACACAAGGCTTACGATATCAACTGCGCCGTGGATGTTGCCGGTGAAGAGGTTGCCGAACTGGTTTATCATAAGGGAGATAACATAGGCGAAGCCGCACTGATAGCCGATTGCGAACCAGGTCCACTTTGCGCTGTTCATCTCACGCTTGATAGCGCCGATAGCTGCGAAGCAGGGAGCGCACAGAAGGTTGAAGACGAGGAACGAATAAGCGGTTATGCCGGTGAACGCCTTTGCAAGGGTTGCATAAACGTTGCCCTCTGCGCCATAGAGGATGCCCATCGTACCGACGATGTTCTCTTTTGCGACAAGTCCGGTGATTGAAGCGACGGTAGCCTGCCAGTTGCCCCAGCCGAGCGGAACGAAGATCCAGGCGATAGCCGAGCCGACCTTTGCGAGCAGGGACTGATCAAGCTGATCCTCTGCAAGCATTCCGAAGTGGCCGTCTACGAAGCCGAAGTAAGAGGTGAACCAGACAACGATAGTTGAAAGAAGGATGATCGTTCCGGCCTTCTTGATGAAGGACCAGCCGCGCTCCCACATGGAGCGGAGGACGTTCTTGAGGGTCGGCCAGTGATAGGCGGGAAGCTCCATAACGAACGGAGCGGGATCGCCGGAGAACATCTTGGTCTTCTTGAGCATGATGCCCGAGCAGATGATAGCCGCCATGCCGATGAAGTAAGCGGAGGTCGATACCAGAGCGGAGCCGCCGAAGAGCGCGCCTGCGATCATGGCGATGAACGGTACCTTAGCGCCGCAGGGGATGAATGTTGTTGTCATTATGGTCATACGGCGGTCGCGCTCATTTTCAATGGTGCGCGAAGCCATGATTCCGGGAACGCCGCAGCCGGTGCCGATAAGCATCGGTATGAAGGATTTGCCGGAGAGACCGAACTTGCGGAATATACGGTCAAGGACGAACGCTATACGCGCCATGTAGCCGCACGCCTCAAGGAATGCGAGGAGCAGGAACAGGACGAGCATCTGGGGCACGAAGCCGAGCACCGCGCCCACGCCCGCTACGATACCGTCGTTGATAAGTCCACTGAGCCAGTCGGCCGCGCCGACCTTTTCAAGTCCGTTGCCGACGAGAACCGGAATGCCGGGCACCCACACGCCGTAAGCGGCGGGATCGGGCTCGTCGAAGCCCTTCTCTTCAAGGTACTTGACAGCGTCAACATAGGTCATGCCTACGGTTGCTTCTTTGTCAGCCTTGGAGAGGTTTGCGGGGATTGCCGAATAATAAGCGGTCATGGCATTGACGGCGAGGGTCTCTTCATCCTCAACATCAACCGTTGCGGTGTCCGCTGTGGGCTGATAGGCTTTCATCTCGGCGAGAGCCTTGTCGGCGTCAAAATCTTCTGCGCCGAAGTCAATGCCGGTGAATGCGCTGACAGCCTCGGTAGCGGCGGTGTAGTCGTCAGCGTCGGTCGAATAGGCCTTCGAGCCGATGCCGAGCAGGTGCCAGCCGTCGCCGAACACTCCGTCGTTCATCCAGTCGGTAGCGAACGAGCCGACAGTGACCATGGAGATGTAGTAGACGAGGAACATGATAACTGCGAATATCGGAAGTCCGAGCCAGCGGTTTGTGACGACCTTATCGATCTTGTCGGAGGTCGAAAGCTGACCGACATTCTTCTTTTTGTAGCAGGCTTTGATTATAGATGCGATATAGATATATCTCTCATTCGTGATGATGGACTCTGCGTCGTCATCCATCTCTTTCTCAACTGCCTGAATGTCGCCCTCGATGTGCTCAAGGGTCGCCTTGTCGAGATTGAGCTTTGCAAGAACCTTGTCGTCGCGCTCGAAGATTTTTATAGCGTACCATCTCTGCTGCTCCTCGGGGAGTCCGTGGACGGCGGCCTCTTCAATGTGCGCGAGAGCGTGCTCGACGGAGCCTTCAAATGTATGCATCGGAACGGTCTTGGTGCTCTTTGCAGCCTCGATAGCAGCCTCGGCAGCGTCCATGACTCCGTCACCTTTAAGGGCGGAAATCTCGACTATCTTGCAGCCGAGCTGGCGGGAGAGCTCATCGACGTTTATCTTGTCGCCGTTCTTCTTGACGACGTCCATCATGTTGATGGCGATAACAACGGGGATGCCGAGCTCGGTCAGCTGGGTGGTGAGATAGAGGTTTCTTTCGAGGTTCGTACCGTCGATTATGTTAAGTATAGCGTCCGGGCGCTCATCGATAAGATAGTTTCTCGCGACAACTTCCTCAAGGGTATAGGGCGAGAGCGAGTAGATACCGGGAAGGTCGGTGATGATAACGCCGTCATGCTTTTTGAGTTTTCCTTCTTTTTTCTCAACCGTAACGCCCGGCCAGTTACCGACGAACTGGTTCGAACCGGTGAGAGCGTTGAACAATGTGGTTTTACCGCTGTTGGGGTTACCCGCAAGAGCAATGCGTAAATCCATTTTGATAGCCTCTCTTTCTTGAAATTATATCAGCTTTTCTGCGCGGAGTCTTATTCGACCTCGATCATGTCCGCGTCGGACTTTCTGAGCGAGAGCTCATAGCCGCGTACCGTGATCTCGACCGGATCGCCGAGAGGCGCGACCTTACGGATATAGACCTCCACGCCCTTGGTCAGTCCCATGTCCATGATGCGGCGCTTTGTTGCGCCCTCTCCGTGGAGCTTGACTACCTTGACCGTTTCGCCGATCTTAGCCTGCCTGAGAGTTTTCATTGCTTATATCCTCCTTTTGTGCAATTTTATTCATTTGGTATATGTACTGCGCCGCAGCGCCGTCATATCATGATTTTCTTCGCCATCTCTTCGCTGATGGCAACGCGCGACTCCTTGACGTTGACTATAACATTTCCGCCCAGGGCGTTGACTACCTTTACAGTGCCGCCGACGACAAATCCGAGATTTTCGAGATGCTGTTTTACTTCCGGGCTGCCGCCTATCTTCTTGATGATATTCTCTTCGCCGACCTGTGCGAACATCAAAGGCATCATATTGAGTCCCTCTTCCTCTTTTGTATTTCCGGAATTAGCATACGCTAACCTTGGGGCTTTAAAATTGATTAGCACCCGCTAACCGTGATATATGGTACTCCTATACTTGTTCCCTGTCAATAGGCTTTTTTCAATTTTTTGCCGCAAAACACAATTTCGGCGACATCCACAAACAATTAGCTTATGCTAACCGCCTGCTTTGGACATTTCATACATATCTTCCCGCCCTTGATTTTTCCTAAGTGAAGTGATATCATACCTTTAATATATAACAATATACACACCTAAAAGGGAGGAACAGATATGCATCTTCAGGAATCGGGCGAAATGTATCTCGAAACCGTCTATGTGCTTTCAAAAAACGGCGTTGTGCGCTCGCTCGATGTCGCCGAATATATGGGATTTTCAAAGCCGAGCGTCAGCCGCGCTGTCGGACTTCTCAAACAGGGCGGCTATCTTCTCATGGACAAGGACGGGTATCTGACCCTCACCGAATCGGGGCTCGATGTGGCAAAGAAAATATATGAGCGCCACACCCTGCTTTCGAAGTTCCTCGTCCGTCTCGGCGTTGACGAAAAGACTGCCACCGAAGATGCGTGCAAAATGGAGCACGACATCAGCGACGAGTCGTTTTCGGCGATAAAAGAACACATCCGCAGGAACATGAAAAATGCCGATGAATAAAGAAATTTTTGCTCAAACCGATAGGCTCGTGCTGAGAAAATTCAATCGGAATGATTATCTCAATCTGTCGGAATATTGCAGGACGAAAAGGCAATGTACGCCTACGAGAGCGCTTTTTCGGACGGCGAAGTGCAGGCATGGCTCGATAATCAGCTGCGCCGCTACCGCGAAGAGGGCGTCGGGCTATACGCAGTCGAGCTCAAAGACGGCGGCAGATGTGCTCGTCTCTATGGCGCTCATAGCGTCTATCTGCATCGGTGAGATTTTCGCCGCGGGCGAAATCGCGTTTATCATGCAGCTCGGCGCTCTGCTTGAAGAGCTGACGGTGGCGAGGGCACAGCCTCGTTCGCGGCAAAGGCGATTGACATCTATTGCAGGTAAACCCCAAGATAAGAACAAAAACACCCATGAGATCTGCGAATGCATAGATAAATTCAATTTTGTCGGATTGCCTATTTCAATAAAATTATAAAAACCGACCGCGATGGGAAACCGAAGCGGTCGGTTTTTATATTCTCTTCTGAGCGAAAACTTATTCTGCCTCTTCGCTCTCAAAGGTTTTTGCAACCTCCCTGAGCAGCTCGCGTATGGGCAGGTGCTGAGGGCACGAGTGCTCGCACTTTCCGCAGCCGATGCAGTCCGACGCTTTGCCGTGATTCTCGGTGTAGACCTCATAGTAGCAGTCCGAGTTCCAGTCGCGGCAGAGCTGCTTTGCGTTCATGCATGAGAACAGGTCAGGGATGAGAATGTGCTTCGGGCATCCGTCCGTGCAGTAGCGGCACGCGGTGCAGGGGATGGTGTGGGTCGCGCGTATAACGTCGCAGACCTCCGCTATCGCCCGTCTCTCCTCGTGGCTCAAGGGCTTAAAGTCCTTCATAAATGACAGGTTGTCGTTCATCTGCTCTAAGCTGCTCATGCCGGAGAGCACCATGAATACGCCGTCGAAATCCGCTGCGTAGCGTATCGCGTAGCTCGCCGGGCTGCCGCCGTGAAGAGCGTCGAATATAGCCTTGCCCTGCTCGGGAATGTCGGCGAGTTTTCCGCCCCTGACAGGCTCCATGACTATTACGGGCTTGTTGTGCTTGCGGCAGACCTCGTAGCACAGGCGCGCCTGAACGGCGGGGTCCTCGAAGTCGATGTAGTTGAGCTGGATCTGAACCACCTCAATCTCCGGGTATTCGTTAAGCATCTCGTCGAGTACGTCGGCGGTGTCGTGGAACGAGAAGCCGACGTGCTTTACCTTGCCCTCTTTTTTCAGCTCGAACGCGTGCTCATAGGCGTGCAGCTTCTTGTATTTTTCAAATATCGACTTCGTCTGCGAGTGCAGGAGGTAGAAGTCGAAGTAGTCCACTCCGCAGCTCTCGAGCTGCTTTTCAAACAGCGGGCGTATCTCGTCCTCGCTGTTAAACAGCGAATCGGAGAGCTTGTCGGTGAGAATGAAGCTGTCGCGGGGATAGCGCTTTACGACGCAGTCGCGTATCGCCGTCTCGCCCTGACCGCCGATGTAGACGCGTGCGGTGTCGAAATAGTTGAAGCCCTGTGCCATGAACTCGTCGACCATCTTCGTGAACTCGGCGTAGTCGACCTTTTCGCCGTCCATGGGCAGTCTCATGCAGCCGAAGCCGAAATTTTTCTTTACATCGGGGAATGTGCTCATTTTATGTCTTCTCCCGTGAATTAATTTTATCTCGTCAAATATATAATGCACTCTGCGGGGCGTGCAGTCAAGGGGAAAAAATCAAACTTTTTGTGAAGAAAACACCCCTGCGGGAAAGTATGTCACTGCTTTTTCCCGAGCTCAAAATGAACGGCAAATTTTTTGAACAGCGGCGTAAAGTCGAAATATTTATCAAACAGGCGGCAGAAAAAGCCGATTATCGTACCGTTTATCGAGGCGATAACGAGCGTGCCCCAGCCGATGCCCTCGAAGCGCCTGAAAAACGCGAGCGACATTATCGCCGCCACCGCGAGGCAGGATAAATCGAAGCAGGTCTTGAAACGCGACAGCTTTATGCCGAACTTTCCGCTGACGCCCTTGACGAAAAAGTCGTAGACCTGCGGATAGAGATAGGTTTTGTAAAACATCGCGACCGAGAACGAGGTCAGCAGCACGCCGAGAACAAAAAGAAGTATTCTTATCGGCATGGACATGCTCCCGGGCGTGGTGACATTAGGATTAAAGAACGGGATGCACCGCCAGAGATCGAGCGCCGCGCCGTAGATAAGGCAGGTCACGAACGACGAGAGATACACCGCCCTGAATCCGCGCATGACGATGCAGAAGATAATAAACAGCCCCGCCTGAATTACATATTCCGCCTGGCCGAATGTGAGTATTCCGACTTTCAGGCTCAGAAGATATGCCGGCGCGACTATCATCGACACGCCGAAGTTCGCCGCCGTGAGCATTGCGACCGCGAGCGAGAGCAGGGCGACGGCGAGGATATAAACGACCTCGCTCGGAATTTTCAGCTTCCTGTTTTGCAAAATAACCCCTCTTTTCATCAAAAAAGCCACGCACCGAAAAGGTGCATGGCGAAAAATAAACCCGTTAGGTTCGGAAAAATCCACACGATTTTGGTATATTATATTACATAATCTGCCATGTGTCAACGCGTGCGGCGCAGTTTTGCGATACCTGCCGCGAGCAATGATACTGAAACCGCGAGCGTGAATATTAAAATGAGCAGATATACATTGCCGTTTGCGAAATGCGCCCAGTCGGCGAAATTCACGGCGTAGTTCGCGCCCTCTACGCTACCGAGCACAGCGGTGAGAAAACGCGGCAGAGCATATATAACCGAGCCGAACGCGAGGACATCGACCGAGGCGTTTATCAGCGGGTGCTTGCAGATAATATGCATGACGGCAGTCACCGCGAATGGAATAAATGAATAGAGCACAATGAGCAGTCCCTTGGGCAGGCTGAATACATTCGTTATTCTTGCCGCCGAAACGAGCAGGGCTAGGCAGGCGAAGAACAGCAAAAAGTATACGGCGGGAATAAATCTGCGTCCCCTTGCGGGCATATACCGTCTGAGTAAGAACGGAGCGAACACCGCGATATACCCGAGCAGAGTGCCGAGCGCGGCGCCGCCGAACCAATTCTGCCCGTATTTTGCGCAGCAGATGACAAACAGCAGGACGAGCGAGAGATAGGTCGAGCCGGAAAATACCGCGAGCTTATGCTTTTCGGTAAAGCGCGTAAATGTCGGGACGAACGAAAACGCAGTCAGGAGGCTGCCGAAAACCACGGGAAAGAAAGTGAATCTGTGATTCACCGCGAGGTCGCATATGAAACATATAATAAGCGCCAGTGCATACGCGCCCGCGAAGCCCCAGAAGAATGTCCCGGTCAGCTTCCTGAATATGCGCGCGTCCCGTTTCATCTCGTGATACTCCGTGTCGTTCGCGCCGCTTATCAGCTCATGTTCCGAGATGTCGAGTACCGAACAGATATCGGGTATCATCGTTATGTCGGGATAGCTTTTGCCCTTCTCCCATTTTGATATTGCGGATTCGCTGAGGAAAAGTTTTTCTGCGAACTCCTTTTGGGTCATCCCCTTTTCGTTTCGCTTTTGACGCAAAAACTGACCGAATGTTGATTTGTTGACCATTTCGATCACCTCCGCTGCATATCATAGCACCGCCCGCAGTATTTGTCACGGGAGTGTCAGTCAAGTCGCCGTTTTTGGGGCAATTTACCGCCGGTCGAGGGGTAATTCTGTCAATTTGCGGTCTTGTCATAGCCGAAGGCGCGGTAAGACTCGGCGAGCATCTCGCGCTGTTTTGCGGAATCGGCGGCGGAAAATTCGTTGTTGTCTATGTAACCTGCGGTCAGGTGCATATCCGTGTTATCTGCCAAAAATGAGTCAAAAGTGTTTTTATATTCCTGCTCGCTGAGCTCCGTCTGCTTACCGTCGGCGTAGGAGTAATATTTGTGCTCCGACTGCGAGTCTTCGTTAGTATAAACATCCTCGGAGAACAGAAGCTCGGACTGAACCTTGCCGCCCGAAACGGTCACGCGGCTGTAGCTCACAGCATAGTTTCCGGCGGACGCGCGGGCATAGCTGCAAAAGAAATAGAACATATTGCCGTCCCCGTCCCGCAGGAGCTTCATATAATCGCCGTCCTGCGCCGCGGTAAGCTTGAAATCCGCATTGCCGTTCCCCGAAAGCGGGAGCGATTCAACGGCGCTTTTTTCAGCGTTTATTTTATAGAAAAAGTCGGTCGTGAAAAGTCCGCTGCCCTGCGTCGAGGTCGACACGAGCTCCGGCATGCCGTCAAAATCGAGGTCGATAAAGCAATATCCGCAGTTTCCGATGGAATTTTCGCCAAACTCCCATACCTGCTTGTTCTCTATGCAGATATCGGCGACGCTCTCTGCGGAGAGCTCCGTATTCCCGCCCTTGCAGGCGGAAAAGCTCAGTGGAAAAATAAACACTGCGAGTAAAAGCGCGATAAATTTTGCCGTTTTGTTTTTCATTTTTTTCCCTCTCCGTTTTGCGAAATTATTGCAAACATATTATAGAATATAATTTTGCGGCAAGTCAATACTTTTGGCAGGCGGCAAAATATTCTGTTTTGCGTGTCATATCAATTTTTGCTTTACTTTGTGTGTTGCTTTTTGTATAATGTTATGTGTATAAAATTAACTTTTTTGATAACGAGGTTTTTGTATGCTGCAATTTGAAGAGTTGAGACTTGAGCTCAACGATAATAAACAGAAGCTCTCCGAGCTGCGCGAGGCTCTCGGTCTCGACGCGCTTAAAGAAGAGATTGCGAAACTTGAGGAGCAGACCGCCGCAGAGGAGTTCTGGGGCGATATCGAAAATTCGCAGAAGGTGCTCCAGAGAATAAGCCAGCTTAAAAATAAGGTCGCGGCTTATACTTCGCTCGAGACCGCTTTTGACGACACGATGACTCTTATAGAGCTCGCCGACGAGGAAGAGGATCTCTCCATGTTCGACGAGTGCCGCGAGGGCGTTACAAAATTTGAGGACGAGCTCGAGAAGCAGACCCTCAGCACGCTCTTAAACGGCGAATACGACGCGAAGAACGCACTGCTGACTTTCCACGCGGGCGCGGGCGGAACCGAGGCGCAGGACTGGACGCAGATGCTCGTCCGTATGTATCAGCACTGGGGCGAGAAGCACGACTTCAAGGTCAGCATGCTCGATTTCCTTGACGGCGACGAGGCGGGTCTCAAATCCGCAGTTCTGCTCGTCGAGGGCGAGAATGCATACGGCTATCTCAAGGGCGAGATGGGCGTTCACCGCCTTGTCCGTGTCTCCCCGTTCGACTCATCGGGACGCAGACACACATCTTTCGCTTCCCTTGAAGTCATGCCCGAAATCGATGACAATATAGAAGTTGAAATAAATCCGGACGATCTTAAAGTCGACACCTACCGCGCGAGCGGCGCGGGCGGTCAGAAGGTCAACAAGACCTCGTCCGCCGTGCGTATAACGCATATCCCGACCGGTATAGTCGTCTCCTGCCAGATCGAGCGCAGCCAGCATCAGAACCGCGAGGTTGCGATGAGAATGCTCAAATCGAAGCTCCTCGAGATAAAAGAGCGCGAGCATCTTGACAAAATCGAGGATATCAAGGGCGACCAGAAAGAGATCGGCTGGGGCAGCCAGATCCGCTCCTATGTCTTTATGCCCTACACCCTCGCCAAGGATCACCGCACCGGCTTTGAAAACGGCAACATCAACGCCGTTATGGACGGCGACATAGACGGCTTCATCAACGCTTATCTCAAGATGGAGTCGCTCAAGAACCAGGACTGATAACATGAACATTATCGACATTTCGCGCGACGCGCTCAAAACCGAAATATATCCGGGCGACCCTCTGCCGCATGCGGAGTTCGTCAGCCGGATAGGAGAAAATTCGAGTTGCAATCTGTCCACGCTCTTCTCATGCGTGCACACCGGCACCCATGCCGATGCGCCCCTGCATTTCATCGACGGCGGCGCGAGCATCGACGAAGTGCCGCTCGAACCGTTTATCGGTCCGTGCACGGTCATCGAGGTGCCTGAGGGCGCGATAACGGGCGAGGATATCAATGAAAAATTCCCGCAGAAATGCGAGCGCCTGCTCATAAAGGGCGGCGGCAAGGCTTATTTTCACAGCAGCGCCGCGGACGAGCTCGCCGACATCGGACTCAAGCTCATAGGCACGGATTCCCTCTCCGTCGGCGTAAAGGGCGACCAGGTAGCGCCGCACAAGGCGTTTTTGGGCGCGGGGATCTGCGTGCTCGAGGGACTTGACCTGAGCGAGGTTGCCCCCGGCGACTATTATCTCTTTGCAGCCCCCGTGAAGCTCGGCGGACTCGAAGGCGCACCCGTGCGTGCGGTGCTTATCAGCGACTATATTTTCTGGGGCAGCCGTTGACGCTGTGCCGTATCTGCAATAAATGAAAGGCGTGTTCTGTTTAATGAAGCGTTTCCTGGACGTTTTGCTCAGCCTGCTGGCTATCATCTTTCTGTCTCCGCTGATGCTTATTATCTGCCTGATAATAATCTGTGATGACGGTCTGCCTGTCGTGTTCAGACAAAATAGGGTCGGTAAGGGCGACGAGCTGTTCAAAATCAAAAAATTCCGCACGATGAAAAACGGTGCGCCGAATCTTTCGACCGCCGATTTTGAACAGTCGGATGAGTTTATCACCCGTTCGGGCAAGTTCCTGCGCAGGACAAGCCTCGACGAACTGCCGCAGCTGTTCAATGTTCTCGCGGGCGACATGAGCTTCATCGGTCCGCGCCCGCTGATCCCCGAAGAGAGCCACATCCGCGAGCTTCGCCGCGAATACGGAGTATATTCCGTTCGCCCGGGGCTGACCGGCTGGGCGCAGGTCAACGGCAGAGACTGCCTCTCCGACGAGGAAAAGGCGGAATACGACCGCGAATACATCGAGCGCAGATCGCTCTTGTTTGACACAAAAATATTTTTCCGCACCATCTGGGTCGTGCTCACGGGCAAGGACGTTGTCGAGGGCGGAATGAACCATAAGGAAGAAAAATGAGCCGCATATTGCGGCTTCAGTCTGTCGAAAAAGTCTGTCATTGCACGGGCTCAAGGCTCCCCTGTGTAAGGGAAGCTGTCACGGCTAAGCCGTGACTGAGGGGTTGTTGTAATGAAAGTTCAAAATAC
>OFMU01000958.1_pt1 | contig 18156 bp, 10 predicted proteins | sample 1541861 | NCBI WGS metagenome assembly OFMU01 (sample SAMN04209238, study PRJEB22552) | human gut metagenome | biome: gut; material: feces | host: Homo sapiens | place: USA: Oklahoma
AGCATATGCTGGCTGATCTCCTCGCAGATAGCTCCCGTCTCACCGTCAACGGCTTCTCCCTGCTCATAACGTGTATAGATCATCTTTCCGATATCCATCATCAGCTTTTCGGTCATACGCTCCTGTGCAGAGAGTTTGTTACGGATCTTCTGGATCTCATAGAGATTCTCTGCCCTGGAACTTAAGCCCTTTGCCTTTCTTGTCAGTGTGTTTCCCAGATCATTCCAAAAACTGCTTTTTGCCATATCTGTCACGCTCCTTTATATATTAAAGAATCTTCTTGTTTCTTACCCTTCCAGTGCCGGGATCTCCTGTCCACGCATAAGGATCTTCGGACCTCCGTTGCCCTGAATGTATCCCTCTGTGATCACGACCTCACCGATATTGTCATCCTTCGGGATCTCATACATGATATCCAGCATATATTCCTCCAGAATGGCGCGAAGACCTCTGGCTCCAGTATGCTTCTCCAGTGCCTTGGCCGCAATCGCGTGAAGCGCATCCTCCTCATAATCCAGCTTCACCTCATCCAGGGCAAGGAGCTTCTGATACTGTTTCAAAATTGCATTCTTCGGTTCCTTCAGGATCTGCACTAACATATCCTCATTCAGTCCGTCCAGTGTATATATAATCGGCAGACGTCCTATAAATTCCGGAATCATGCCAAATGCACGGATATCATCTACTGTTACCTTCTCCAGAATATGTGGATCATTGTCATATTTGTCCTTCAGGTCTGCGTAAAAGCCGATAGATGCCTGCTTATTCAGTCTCTCCTTGATAATATTCTCCAGATCCGGGAATGCCCCTCCACAGATAAACAGAATATTTCTGGTATTTACCGTTACCATAGGAACCATGGCATTTTTGCTGTTGGCTCCGACCGGCACCTCTACCTCGCTTCCCTCCAGAAGCTTCAAAAGTCCCTGCTGAACCGCTTCACCGCTTACATCACGCTGATTGGTGTTCTTTTTCTTGGCCAGCTTGTCAATCTCATCAATAAAGACAATCCCATGCTCTGCTTTCTCCACATCATTATCTGCTGCAGCAAGAAGCTTGGAGATCACACTCTCAATATCGTCACCAATATAGCCTGCCTCTGTAAGAGAAGTAGCATCTGCAATAGCCAGCGGCACGTCCAGAAGTCTGGCAAGAGTTTTTACCAGGTAGGTCTTTCCGCATCCGGTAGGTCCGATCATCAGCATATTGGACTTCTCTATCTCAATCTCATCCATAGTGTCTGTAGCCACACGCTTATAATGATTATAGACAGCAACAGACATTACTTTCTTGGCTCTCTCCTGACCAATTACATATTCGTCAAGGCTTGCCTTGATCTTATGTGGTGCCGGGATCTTCTTAAGATCAATCTCTGGCCTGGCATCTTCTTTTTTCTTCTTTACTTTCTTCGGACGGGGAATTGCATCCTGAATACTGCCCAGATTGATCATACTCACATTAGGCATATTAAGAAGATCGTTCAGATTCAGTCCGTTATTCATCTGCTGGGTCATGGTGTCAAAGCTTTTCTGCATACAATCATTACAGATATGTATATTGTTAGGAAGCTCGATCATTTTGCCTGCCTGGCTCTCCGGACGATGACAGAGAAAACAGAATTTCTCATAATCGCTGTCATCTTCGTGATCATCGTTCTTCTCTGTTATATCGCCATCGATGATTTCGTCTTTTTCATCGTCAAAATGTTCAGTCATATAATTATTTCCTTTCCTGCTGCTGTTATCAGGCTGACCAGCAGTCTTTCCTATCTTATGTAAAAATCATTTTTGTTTTTTTATTGTACCATACTTTTCTCTGATTTAGAAATTAACTTTTTATAAAATGTGAAAAGGGGAGCCTTATCAGCTCCCCTTGCATATTACTGATTACCATCCGGTCTTGCACTCAATGTAACAGTTACTGTCGATTCCTCATACTCTCCGTTATTTAACCGTGCCACCTCAATTTCGATTTCTTCACCAGCGGAATAATACTGAAGCTTATCGTTGATATCAGCCTTACTTGAAACCTTCTGGCCATCCAGCTTGGTAATAATATCGCTTTTCTGGATTCCGGCATTATCTGCTGCCTCTCCCGGATACACATCCATAACAAATGCACCAGATGGCATATTATACATCTGGATTGCTTCTCTGGAAAGATCGGCGAATTTAACTCCCAGATAGCCAATCTGTGACTCATCTGAAACTTTATCCCTTGTCTTACGATTCATAAGTTCTTCCAGAATGGGCTGTGCCTTGGAAATCGGAATGGCATATCCGGTTCCCTCTATACTGCTTGATGCAATTTTGGCACAGTTAATTCCAATCAATTCTCCCTGCATATTTAAAAGGGCACCACCACTGTTGCCAGGATTAATTGCTGCATCTGTCTGGATCAGCTCCTCATAAGTATTGGAATCGGACTGAACAGTGCGATCCAGGGCACTTACCCAGCCAGATGTTACAGTCTGACCATAACCAAGTGCATTACCAATGGCAACCACCTGCTCGCCAACAGCAAGATCATCCGAATTGCCAAGCTGGGCAATTTTAATCTGGCTCATGGTTTCTTCCGGAATGTCACTTTTTTCAACTGCAATCACCGCAAGGTCTGTATCCTCGTCAGTTCCTTTTATCTTTGCGGAAACTGCACCATCAATATTCAAGTCTCCATTTCCATTTATATAATTCTCAGTTTCCTGTTCTGCACTTACCACATCACTTCCGATAAAGCAGACACTCAGTGTAGTAGCGCCCTCCACTACATGATTGTTGGTAGCAATGAGAAGTTCATCATCATTCTCTCCGACAATAATACCAGAACCGCTTCCTGTACTGGGATATTCCATTCCATAGCCGAAAAAGCTGCGAATTTCCTGCATGCTTACTGAAGTGATTGCCACGACTGAGGGCATTGCAGCCTGGGCAACCCCTGCAACGGGACCTTTTTCATTTGCTACGATTTCTGCATTGATGCCTTCGCCTGCATCTGTGCTTTCTTCTGCCGTGGTACTGGCAGATGCTGAAGAAGTAAGTGTCTCTGCAGACCCTACTGCAGTCTGAGTTTCTTTCTTAAAATATTTATCCGACACCATATTCACTGCCTGAAATACCAGACCTGCCACCAGACCAAAAATCACAGCCAGCGTAATAGTATTTCCTGCTTTCCTTCCAAAACCGGAAGATGCTGCCTTATCATTATGAAGTCTGTGATGTCTTCCTTTCTTTTTTTCCTCAGGCTTCTTCTCCTGTTCATCAACCTGATAATGCGCATATCTGGGTTCCGAAGATTTGGACTCAAAACCGCTGTCTTTGGATGAATTTCCGGAAGTATCTGAATTATTGCTGGAAGCGTAATAATTTCCATTGTCTGTGCTTCCTGCACCATCTGAATTTCTGCTGCTGGTATATTTGTAATGATAAGTTACATTTTCATTCAATTCATCTTCGGGGGCCGCTGTCTGATCCGATGCAGCCGATCCGGATTCATCTGTATTCTCTGGCTGTTGGGAGCTGCCATCCGTTTTCTCTGGCTCCTGTCCCCAATTCCATTCATCACTCATTTTCTGCTCCCTTCTATGTTCATAAACAGTGCTGCTGTTCACGTTGGAATCTGCAGCATTCTGTAACATTTTCTTTTATTTATGATACAAGTTTAGCAAGCAATTGTGTTGAAAATGTGATAGATTCATTAAGAAAAGGTGACACGAAAAAAAGTGTCACCTTTCATAGCCACAGTCCCTGTTCACGAAGTGCATAACTGTAAAAACACTGAACAGTTACTCGTTTTTCCAATATTCACGGTTCATAGTACAAAACAGAATCACCTTTTTCGGCAGCTTTTTATATCTTTTTCCAAGAAAATATCCCATATATTTGAAGCCACTTTGCCCTGCCAGCTTGGGAATCTGCCAGATATGCCCTGTTTTTATAAGATAAGCCAGGCTCTTTTTCACAAGGCGAAGTCCCTCTCCCTCTGCTGGTACTCCCTCAAAAATCTCCGGATGATCTGCCTGGGAAACACCCAGATCAAAATTCCGGTGAAACTGCTGTCTGCATGAATAATTGTGTGAATGGATCACACAGGCATCTGCAGCATAGGCAATTCCATATCCCTGCTTTGCCATAGTTCCTGCATAGATCATGTCTTCATTAAAAATAGCTTTTTTTACAAAACCGCCAATTTCCTCATAAATACTTTTCTTATAAGCTGCACACACATTGGAGCAAAAATAAGTTTTTATTCCATATATGCCAGTATCTTTTTCCCATTTTATAGAAGAAGTTTCCGGATAATTAAATCTTCTGGTGTATTTTTCCAGGTAAGCACAGTCCTCCCGAGCCAGCTGTCTTGCGTAGGCAGCTCCAACTTTGGAATTTTCCTGCAGTGGACGGATCAGATTTCCAATCAGATTTCTGTCTGCCGGAACTGCATCCTGAGTCATAAATACCATAATATCTGAATCAGACAGTCTTGCTCCCCGGCATCTGGTTCCACCGTGGTCAAAATCCGCCTTTTTTAAATGTACCACGTTCACTTTTGGAAATTTTTTCTCCCAGGCCGTGTTCCAGAATTTCTCTTCTGTATTCATAACAAGAATTTTTTCCACTGGATAATTCTGTGTGGAAAGAGAATCCAACAACTTCTCAAATTCTTTTCCCGGACGGTATGCAGGAATAATTACGTCAACTGTTTCCATAGTATCTCTCCTCTTTCAGGCTCTGCACGAATAAATATACTTTCGCAATATGGTAACACTGCTGGCAGAGCGCACATCCTTTTCGCGAAAAAGGGACCACTTCCTTTCGGATGGTCCCTTTAAATTTTCAATCATGGAATATTTATCTACTGATCAATATCCGCTTCCATCTTCGAAACCGCCATCGCCGGAGCTGTCTCCACTATAATCTCCGCCGCTGTAGTCTCCTCCATTATCGTAACTGCTTCCAGAATCACTTCCACTGTCATAACTGCCATCGCTATAATCGCCGCTATCGTCTCCACTATAGTCGTTTCCGTTGTCATAGCTATTGTCGTAGCTGCTGTCATAGCTATTGTCGTAATCGCTTCCACCATAATCGTTGTAATCATAGTTTCCGCTTCCGTCACCCTGCCATACAATATCAGAAGAATTTCCTGCTTCATTACTTGCAATCGGAGACTGGTCAACCAAGGTATCTGCACCGCCTACAAGCTCAATGATCCGGGCATTCGCCTCCACAATGTTCTGTGACGGCTGGTAATTCTCGTCAGCACCATACAGAAACTTATGAAGTTCCTTTACATTATCCTCCAGCGTGTCTGCAACAACCATGCTGGCCTTCTTCACATCCGCAAATTTGTACTTGGCTGGGAAACCGGTAGTATCCGCAATGTTATACCCCATCAGCGTCGGAATCAGGTTCAGAATCTCAGTCTTCGTGATGGATGTGGAAATCATAGGAAATACCTCGTCCATAATATTGAAAATGGTGGTAATTCCTGCTGCCTTTGCTTTGTCAACCATCATTCCGATCACACGGCGCTGACGCTCAGTACGTCCCATATCCATGCTTGCAGTGTAACGGATACGACAGTAAGAAACTGACTGTACACCATTCAGATGGTATGTTCCAAGGATTTCCTCCTCGTTCTCCGGCTTGGGATCCGGCAGTTCTACTGGCGTGTAGCTTTTGCCGGTCTCCTGGGAAGTTTCTATACAATAGTCATTCATAAACACCATTTCCGCATAGGAAAGAGGAATATCAAGACCGCCAAGTGCATCTATTGCAGCTACCATTGCATTAAAATTAACAGTTACGTAATCCGTAATTTTCAGGTCAAGCATGGTATTCAGCATGGAAATGGCCTGTTCCGGACCACCATATGCGTAAGCAGCATTTGCCTTGGTATAAGTATCATTTCCAATATCCAGAAGAGTATCACGATATACGGAAGCAAGCTTCACCTCTTTGGTATCATTATTAATACTTGCAATGATAATGGTATCACTGTTCTGTGCATCAAGCGCAGCATTCTTGGAACGCTGGTCGATTCCGAAAAGTGCATAAGTTGTATAGCCAGACATCTGTGGTGCTGTCACATTCGTAACAATCTTGCTCTCATCCAGCTGAGGTGTCTCAATCTTGTTCAATCTGGAATCAATCTGTCCATATACATACAATCCGCCAATAAACAGCAAAAGACAGATAATTTCCACAATAAACAAAGCAGTCCTCTTTTTTCTACCAGGTCTTGCCATTTTTCTTTCCTTTCTCAATACGCATTCTTATTAATGAATCCTTTAAAGATCGTCATAAACATTATCTTGATATCAAGCCCTACAGTCCAGTTCTCGATATAGTAAAGATCACACTCAATCCTCTTGCGGATGGAAGTGTCACCTCTGTATCCGTTTACCTGTGCCCATCCGGTCAGCCCGGGTCTTACCTGGTGCTTCACCATATATCTCGGAATCTCTTCACGGAACTTTTCCACAAAAAATGGTCTCTCAGGTCTTGGCCCTACCAGACTCATATCTCCCTTTAAAATATTAAAAAGCTGGGGAAGTTCATCAAGGCTGGTTCTTCGCATAAATCTGCCGATTGCTGTAACCCTGGGATCATTTTTTACTGTCCAGGCTTTCTTCTCCTCTGCCTCTGGCTGAATCTCCATAGAACGGAATTTATACATCCAGAAAGTCTGATTATGGAGACCCACACGTTCTTGACGGTAGATCAGCGGTCCAGGAGAAGTGAGCTTTATCAGCGCACATAGTACCAGCATGATCGGCGACGCCACAATGATTCCAATAATGGAGCCACAGATATCCATTATTCTTTTTATCATGGCATTAAAAGTATTACTAAGAGGAACATACCGGATATTGATCACCGGAAGTCCCAGAATATCCTCTGTATATGGTTTCGTAGGAATAATCTTATTATAATCCGGAATAAATTTTGTATGCACTCCTGATTTCTCACAAAGCGCTACAATCTCCTCCAGTCGGTAATATTCACTTAATCCCAGTGTAATCGCAATCTCGTCAAGCCTGTTCTCCGGCAGGATCACGTTTAGATTGGCAATTCTTCCGATCACCTTGACGCCTTTATACATGGTACCTGCAGTAATATTGTCATCCAGAATGCCTCTTACCACATATCCCCACTGAGGGTTCTGCTGAATGCGGTCAATATACTCTTCTGCTGCCCGGCTGTACCCAACCAGCACTACCTGTTTCTGGTTCAGTCCTTTCTTTCGCATTTTGCGCAGGCTGTAGAAAATGAACATTCTTGCTCCCCAGCTTGCCACAATGCAGATTCCATAAAACATATACAGTACAGAACGGGAAATATCGCCTTCTTCAATGGTATACAAAATAAATGTAGTGATCAGAATACCAAGAGAATTGGCTTTTACAATATTAGACAGCACAAGACGTCTTCCCTGCATCCGCATTGGTTCATACAGTGAAAACGCATGATACAGCAGAATATATGCCGGCAGGATAAATACCAGTGCAGACATATACTGCTGGAAGCTTCTGGCCCGGACAGCATTTGCTGCAAAAGGTCCGATAAATCTCAGCGCCCAGGCAAACATATAAGATAACGTAATTACACAGGCATCTATAACGACATGGAGCCGACTGAAGTTCTTCTGATTATCTTTAATCAATCTCTGCCACCTCTGCCCTTCTTCACATGTTGCTGGGTCTGTCACTCACAGCAACCTTCACAAACCTGTTCCTGCTGCGCGTTTCATCCACATCTCACGCTTTAAGCACTATCTGGTCTGTGACTTTCTCTATCTTATAATAGATAAAACAGAATTGCAATAAATTCTTCATACATTAATGTGAAAAAAAGTTACGAAATACTAACGAATCACTTCTGCACAAACTTTTTATACCATAAATCTGTAAATTATATTCCACCACAGTTCCAGCTGGATTCTGGCGTATCTTCCAAGATTTCTCATGTGGAACTTCACTTTTTTATTTCTATGACTGATCTGGAACCCATTTTTGATTCCTGCCACATACTCCCTGCCCATTCCCTTCTGGGAAAAAAACAGGATCTTCATGCCAAAGCCCGGCACCAGAAAAGGAAGATTCAAAATAATCTGAAGAACCGGCATATTTTTGTAGATCAGATAAATATTATTTCTTGAAGAATATCTGGTCTTAAACTGATTGTATCTGGATCCGCTTGTTCCGCTGCCTACATGATAGACCAGTGCAGCTGGCACATACCAGTTCTCATATCCAAAGATCCTGGCACGATAGCCCACATCAATATCTTCCAGATATGCAAAATGCTCTTCATCAAAATATCCGATTTTCTCAAAAACCTTCTTACGGTAAATAGCTGCGCCAGCGCATGAAGCAAATATCCGCCCTTCCTTCTCAAAGGAATGAATATCCTTTCCTTTGCCCCGGGCATATGCCCAGCCAAGAGCAGAATAATAATTTCCTGCATCATCCAGTTTATTCCGGTCATGATAACAGATCATCCTTGCACTGCAGGAGAATGCCTTCTTATGACGCTTTATAGCTGCCAGCATTTCTCCCACAAAATTCTTATCTACTTCTGTATCGTTATTCAAAAGGAGCACATAAGGTGTCCGTGATGCATAAATCCCCTCATTTACAGCTCTTGAAAAGCCGAAATTATCTGGAAGTTCCACAATGTGTACCCAGGGAAAATTCCCCATTACAAAGGCAACGCTTCCATCTGAGGATCCATTGTCCACCAGAATGGTCTCAAAATTCTGAAACGCCTGCTGCTCCAGGCTTGAAAGCACACCCTCCAGATATGCCATCCCATTATAATTGGGAATAATGACTGATACTTCCTGCATAATGTCTTCTTAGTCTTCCTCCTTTTTGCCGGTCATGCCCGGAAGTGGTCTTAAAGAATAATTCCACTTGGTCAGGGAAAGATTCTTATTATAATTGGGATCACCGTTCTTCAGAATATCGATCCAGTTACATCTCATATATTCGATTTCCCGCTGGAAACGTCTGACTTTCACCTCATTGTTCTCTGCTCCGCGGGTCTTGGATTCCATATGGTAAAGCCTTGCATAAGGATCATAAACCACCAGATAACCTGCTTTCGTAGTCTTCAGGCACAGATCCACATCGTTAAAGGCGACTGCAAGTTCTTCTGTGAAGCCGCCCACTTTTTCAAAAGCACTGCGCTTCATCATCATACAGGCTGCAGTTACAGCGCTCATATCCTGTAAAATAGACGCCTTGTGGAGATATCCGGTACGATCCGCAGGCATATCCACAAACATATGACCTGCAATTCCACCAATTCCGATCACACAGCCTGCGTGCTGGATGGTATTGTCCGGATAGATCAGTTTCACACCTACTGCTCCCACTTCTCTTCGCTGACACACACCCAGCATTTCTCCCATCCAGTCCTCTGTAATGACCGTTACATCATTATTTAGAAAAAGGAGATATTCACCTCTGGCATTTTTGACCCCAAAGTTGTTGATCGCGGAATAGTTGAATTCCTTTTTCCAGCAGATCAGATGGATCCTGGGATCCTCTGAAATCTTCCTGTAATAATCAAAAATCTCATCTGTAGTGCTGTTATTCTCCACGATAATGATCTCATAATTGTCGTAGAGTGTGTTCTTCTTAATAGATTCTAGGCATTTCTCCAGAGTTTCCTTCTCGTCTTTATTGGGAATGATAATGGAAACAAGCGGATGTCCCTGTACCGGGTATTTCACTCTGTAAAATCCAAGATCAGGAGTATGGCTTACAGTGCCTTTTACTCCAGTCCTTTCAAGATGTGCCTCGATAGCGCGTTTGCCTGCTTCAAAAGCGTACATCTTACTTGCAGGATTATCAGCAGTAGATGCCTTGTGGGTACGCCAATGGTACAAAATCTCCGGTACATGCACCACTTCCCTGGCTTTTTCCACACAACGGAAAATAAAATCATAGTCCTGTGCTCCGTCAAATTCCCTGCGGAATCCGCCCACTTCTTCTACAAGCTGCCGCCGCACAACAAAAAAGTGACAAATATAGTTATTGGAACGAAGCAGATCAATATTAAAATCTGGCTTCAGGTGCGGCTGAAAATGCTCATCCAGTTCAGCAGTCACCTTATCCTCATCTGTGTATACTGCATCCCCGTGCTCATGCTGGTTCAGTGCATTCACAACCTCGTAAAGAGCATTTGGCGCAAGAAGATCATCATGATCCAGAAGCCCCACAAATTCTCCCTTTGCCATGGCAAATGCAGCATTGGTGTTCTCTGCAATCCCTTTATTCTCAGTGAGCTCCTGCCAGCGTACTCTCCTGTCCCTGCTGCTGTATTCTTCCAGCACTTTTCTCATAGACTGATCTTCCGGACTTCCATTGGCAATGCAAAGCTCCCAGTCCTCATAGGTCTGTGCTTCCAGTGAATCGATCATCTGCCGCAAAAATAATTCCGGAGTACGATAAGCCGGAACTACCACGCTGATAAGAGGTGCGTAAGCAAATTTTTTCTTTCTTTGTTTGTCAAGGACCGTCTGGTCCGGCACATACGCCGCGTACCAGGGACCATAAGGGATCTCCTCCGGCTCAAAGCGCTCGTGCAGCCGTATCCAGAACTCCCTGGGACCATAATGTTTCAGATACAAAAGTCCCTTCTGGATCATGTAAGGAGATAATTTTTTGAAGAAACGAGACCACTGGATCCGTCCCTCTGATCCGTTTTTATCGCTCATATTAAAATCCTTTGCTTTTATAATGACCCTATTTTAACATTGAAGAAACAATTTTGCAAGGAAGCTGTAAAAGAAAGGTTGAATTGAACCACATTTTAGGATATGATTATATTTGTATTATATTTTTCTATTTTACAGGAAAAATATACTATATGTTATACTTGCAGCAGAATTGTATCTGCACTGTCAGAAAGAGTGTTACCATGTTGTTCACAGACAGCACTGCAGATACCCTTATTTTAATACAGGAGTTCATTATACTATGAAAAAGCGAAAGATAACCTCAGTTTTTCTGGCTCTTGGTCTTTTTGCATCTCTTCTTTTCCAGGTTCCCATATCTGCAGAAGAGGCAGACCAGAGTGCAGCAGTTGAAGCATCAGGTACCATATCTACCAATTCCATTTCCGGATGGCCACAGGCTTCCGATATTTCTTCTGAAGCGGCTGTAGTCATGGAGAATACCACCAATACCATTCTCTATTCCAAGAATGCAGACGAAGTACTTTTCCCTGGAAGTACAGTCAAGATCATGACCTGTCTTCTGGCTCTTGAGAATACACAGCTCACAGATGAGGTTACCATGACCGCCACCGGAGTTTCCGGTGTCACAGACGGTGGTGCCAGTATTTCCTCACAGGTTGACGAGGTCTTCACTGTAGAGCAGTGCCTGTATGCCATTATGGTTGCCTCTGCCAATGATATTGCACTGCAGATTGCAGAGCATGTAGGCGGTTCTGTAGACGGCTTTGTCCAGCAGATGAATACCCGGGCACAGGAGCTTGGATGTACCAATACCGTATTCACGAATCCCACCGGACTTCCGGATGACAACCAGCACACTACAGCCCACGACATGGCGCTGATCATGCAAGCCGCCATCCAGAATGAGTCTTTCAGAACCATCGCAGCAGCCACCAGCTACACGATCCCTGCCACCAATAAAGCGGCAGCCCGTAACCTGACCAGCAAATTCACCATGACAGATACTGGCAGCACTGGATTTTACGAAGGATGTATCGGCGGTAAGGAAGGTTATACGGAAGCCTCCGGAAGTACACTGGTATGTGCAGCCCAACGAAATGGCATGACTCTGATCAGCGTAGTCCTGAAAGGTGCTTCCGGTCAGACAGCTCCTGATGCAGCCTCTATTCTCAATTATGGATTCGATCAGTTTGTAACTTTATCCCTTGGAGACAGCGATTTCAGCATTATCTCCGGCGGTGACGTAGTAGTTCCAGCCGGCACCGGTGCCGATAGCCTTACCACAGAAGATTCCCAGAACGGCGACCAGATTGACCGCACCTACCTTTTTAACGGCACTTCTGTGGGATCTGCAGTCCTTGAAGTTGTTCAGTCTGATGATACTGCTTCCGTCCAGGAAGGTCAGCAGCACATGCAGGCGGCCAAGGACTACTCCGATAATCACACTGAAATTCCGTATTTTGTAATTGCCGGTGTATTCTTACTTCTTCTGATTCTTTTGATCTGGAGGATCGTGAAAATCGTAAAATCCTAATAAAAAGCCCAGTCAGGACAGGGTATCTTCCTCTCCCGACTGGGTTTTTATATTAGTTCTGCATCAAACTATTTCATCCTTCTTCTCATACGCCATCCTGAATGCACAATCCCCTCTCACAATACTCAGATTCGGATTGTAATACGGATCACCCTTTTTCAGAAAATCTCCGTAACGTTCCCGGAAATGATCCACCTCTTTCTGAAGACGCGCCTTCTTCTCCGGCGTATTCTCCAGTCCGCGTGACTTAGATTCATAATGGTACAGGCAGGCCTCCGGAGTAAATACAACCAATTTACCAAGTGCCCTTGCCCTAAGACAGAAGTCAATATCATTCAGTCCCACTGCAAAGCTTTCATCCAGCCCATGAAGTTCCTCAAAAACGCTTCGCTTCACCATCAGACAGGCGCCTGTTACTGCACTCTCATCCTGTGTAGTTGCCAGTCTCCACAAATATCCTGTGGCATATCTGTCATATCCGGTAAGAATATGTCCTGCAAAACCTGCGATTCCTACCACGACACCAGCATGCTGAACCGTATTATCCGGGTAAAGGAGCTTGGCACCTACAATGCCCACATCCTCTCTCTGGCAATAGCCCATCATGTTCTCCAGCCACTCTGGAGTAATAACCTCTGTATCATTATTCAACAGAAGTAAATAATCTCCATCCGCATATTTTGCACCAAAATTGTTGATTGCTGAATAGTTGAAGGGACCATCCCATGTAACCACTTTTGCCTGAGGATACCGCTTCTCAAGTTCCTCATAATAGTGGAAGGTCTCTTCCTTCTCACTGTTATTCTCAATTACTATAATCTGGATATTTTTCCAGGTGCTCTTCTCCAGAATGGAAGTCACACATTTATTCAGATCCTCTGTATGATCCTTATTCGGAATCAGAATTGATACCTTCGGGTCACCCTCTATAACAAAACGGGTTCTGAAAACGACCGGGCATCCAGTGTATTCCACCTCTGCCTTAATTCCCATGCGCTCATAATGCCCTGCAAGTGCCTTTTCTCCTGCGATCACTGCATATGGCTTGTCATCCGGATTTCCCGCTGTGGAACCCTCATGGCTTCTCCAGTGATACAGAATTTTGGGAATATGGCGGATTTTCTCACTGTCTGTATGCTCCGTGCAGCGAAGCAGAAAATCAAAGTCCTGAGAACCGTCATATTCTGGCCGCAGAAGCCCTGTTCGGTCGAGAAGCGTTCTCTTTACAACCACCAGATGGCAGATATAATTTACGCAGCACAGATAATCAGGGTTAAAATCCGGCTTAAAATGAGGGAAAAGCCGATTTCCTCTTATATCAATAATATCCTCATCAGAATAAATAAGATCCGCCTCCGGATGCTGTGAGATCTCCTTTGCCATCTGATAAAAAGCTTCCTCTGCCAGGGTATCATCATGATCTGCAAATGCAATATAATTTCCAGTGGCAATTCCAATAGCAGCATTTGTATTGTCTGAAATCTGCAGCTGTTTGTCATTGAAAACAACTTTGATCCTTGGATCCTTTTTCTGATACTCTTCCAGAATACTGCGGATTGGAGAATCTGCTCCGCTTCCATCTGAAAGACAAAGTTCCCAGTTGCTGTATGTCTGCGCTAGCACAGAATCCACAAGAGCCTTCAAAAGATACTTATCCGTCTTATAGAGAGGAACCACAAGGCTAAACTTAATGTTCTCCTGAAAAACAGTCTTTCTCTGCTGATTCAGTTCTTTCTTAGTAACCCTGTTCTCCTTCAACCAGGTCTGGTAAAGACCGTCTCCCTTGCTCAACGCTTCCAGCTTGATCAGAGACTTCCGGATCACAGTATGAATACCATTGGAACGATAATTCTCCATTGCCTTTTTCGAATAAAGGCTGGCTTTTGCCTTAAAGCGTTCGCCCTTTGAAATACCAATCTGGTAGACTGCCTTTTTTCCGTTCTCATCCTTTGCAACAAGATAAGCCTTCTTTCCAGATACATTTTCTGCCTGGATATGGAATCCGCAATCCTTATTCACTTCGCATTCCCGAAACATTTCAGCCACGTCCATTCGGGTATTCCGCTTCAGGGTTATTTTCACAGGCTTTTTATTTTCATCATATACCTGCAGGGAAACCGGTGTAGTTCCTACTGCCCAGCCGGCAAGGATAACCTTCTTCTGTTCTCTGACTATAGATTCCCCATCAACAAAAAGCTGAGGTTTTCCCTGTTTTCTCATAAGATCCGAGGTTTTCATCTTATACCAGAGGAAACGCTCCTTTCCGTTAACAGCGTACACCTCAAGTTTTTTGTAACTCTGCAGATTTTCAGGCAGGGTAACTAATACCTCCACCCATTTGCCTCCTGGATTTTTCGTCTCCACAGCTCTCATAAATCCGGTCATCACAGTAATCAGGTTTGTCTCAGAAGGAAAGCGGATACCATCCAGATAACACTCGATATCTGCTTCCTTTGAAACCCTTCCTGTGATCATATATTTGCAATTATCATTCAAAAGAAACCGTTCTTTTTCAACCAGCATTACCTTTTGATTCATTCTACATTCCTTTCTTTGCAGAAGATTCCCGACCATTTTTCAGACGGTCCACTGCTTCTCTCGCCCGCTCTCCAAGCACTCCTTTAAGACTGTGACTTCTCACCTCAAGGGCACAGATCTCATTCAGCATATCTTCTTTTGCCTCATCAATCTCCAGATTCAGTATAAGATTCTTAGCACCTTCCGGAACCTCTATATCTACAATGCAGGGATCAAACCGTGAGAGGAAGGCCCAGCTGCCGCAGATTGTTCCATCTGGTGTCAGAACCCCATCCAGGGAAGCAGGCATCCTGTCAAAGCGGATTGCGGCAAGATGTACCGTACACGGATGATCACCTGGATCAATTCTAATAAACCTGCAGCTTTTCGGCAGATTCAAGGTGCATTTTACCTTTCCGGCCATAATAGGTCTTTTTACAGAACTTGCTTCGGAATACATACCTCTTTGTTCTGCGAAATATACCTGCAGCGGTCCCAGATTACTCAGGGACAAATATTCCACCCCTGGAGTCATTGTGGCATACATCTCCCTCATAGGAACATGCATGCCTGTAATATATACCTGAAAACCGCTTTCCATTCTGGAAAAACTGGTTCTCATCACTTCTGAAATACCAAATTTCTCATAAAATCCGGCTGCATTCAGCACTTCACGCACTTTATGCGTCTGTATATAGTAATGGATGATCCGATACAGTACAAATTCACAGGGAACAGGAAACTCAAATGTCCATTCATAGTCCAGAAGTGTATATGGACGGGTCATTACAACATTGTCACAGATCATATCAATATTCGTAACATCTGTACATGTCAGTCCGCCAGGCATAGGCACATCACCGAAAACATTTTTGAATTCCTCAGTTATTGTGAACGGCTTTTTGCTGTGAAGCTTCTGTACGTTTTCCAGATATTCCGTAAAAATTTTCTCAGCTTTTTCCTTTTCTCCCTTTCCCAGCAGATCATCCAGATATTCTGCAAGATTCTCCTGTTCCAGATACTCAAAATAAGCACAGTCTTCGCCTATCTCGCACTTGTTGCTCAGAAACGGAACTTCCCCATACATCTGATCAAGCTTCTGATTCCATTTTTTCATGCGAAGAACATGTTCTTTTCCTTCCGGATACAGCCATTTTTTCTCCAGCCATCTTTTCCCATCTTCTTCCACAATGTCAGTGCGAATTGCGAAGGAACGGCTTCTTTCATTGGAATATTTACTGAAAATAATCTCTTTCATTTGTTTTCCTTCCTTTCCACAATCACCAGGAATGAATTGGAAAATTCCTGAAAAAGTCCTGCATCAGTGAGGGAATCGTATACTTTCCCCTCATTGAACAATTGTATTCTGTTACGGTCAAAATTACAGAAATTATCCCGAAGCTCGCCTTTCTTCGGCAGACGCTTGTCTGAATAAATAGTCATCGGGAATTTATAATCCGGATATGGATAATAGAAAGTGGTCTTAAATTCACCAGCCTGGTCAATAATATCAGACAGTTCCTTTCTGGAAAAAGTCCGCACACTTCTGGTATCCGGATAGTTCTCCAGTCCTTCAAAATATTTTCCCACATGATCTTCGGTGCAGCCGGCCCAGTATTTCAGACCAAGCCGGTTCTCAATCGCGATCACGATTCTGCCTCCCGGTGCCAGATGGCGGGCAATGCGTCGGAGCATTTCCACATAAGGCTGTGCTGTCCCGATATAGCCCTGGGAATATTCAAACACACCGATCAGGGTAATGTAATCATATTTCTCAGTAAGACTACTCTCCACATCTTGAAAATTTCCTACCATAATTTTCACATTATCGCATTCGCGATTTCGATATGCATTGATGGTGCTGCGCATTTTTGACAGATCGATACAGGTGACACTTTTGGCTTTTCGCGCGAGAACTCCTGTGATCGGTCCACATCCGGACCCGATTTCCAGAACCTTCTGTTCTTTTGTGATAGGGAGCCACTCCAGAATGTTCTGGCGAATATGTGAAAAATGATAAAGGACCGGCCAGCTGTTTCGTTCATAGATCAACTGGTTTAGTTCCTTCTCCTGATAATTTTTCGCAATTTCCAGAAGTTCTTCTTCCACAGGACCATCGCTGTACAGATCCTCGCCTGGGTAATATTCATAATCTAATGTTACGTTTCCGATTTTTTCCTGCATATTTTATTATTCCTCTATCCACACTTTGGAATTCATATCGTAGAATCCAACTGTATTTTTGGAAGAAACCACAGTTATGTTGCATGCATCATATAAACGATGGAATACGGTAAAATCTCCATTCCGATAACCGGTACATCCAAAGGAGAGAAGATATTCCCCGCCCTGCATATCCATTTTCTGCTCAAAAACCACTACACACTCATCCCCTGCGTCTGTGTGTTCCACATTCACACCTTCATACATAGTGTTGGTTCCTGTGATCTCAGTTCCCTGAATATTCTTGAACGTGAAAGCCATAATAGGCTGCTGAATGCTTTCATGAAAATGAATGCGCATTTTAATCTGAAATTTAGACCCCTTCTCGATCGTGTTGGTCTGAAGTCCCTTGGAATCCATTACAACGAAGTCTGTGATCTCAGCCTGTTTTTCCCCATACTCCAATGTGTTTGGGTTCACAAGGAATCCCTGTTTCCAGTCTTCTTTCTTTGTCTCTGAGCCTTCTGCCTGTTTCACCGGATCCTGATGTACCAAAAGCTGCTTATACATGTCTACCATAGCTTTAGGCGTGCCCTCGTCCAGCATGACACCCTGATTCAAAAGAATAACACGATCGCAGTATTTGGAAATGCTTCCCAGGTCGTGACTTACAAACAAAATAGTTTTGCCCTGTTTCTTAAATTCCTCGAACTTATGATAGCATTTCGCCTGAAAAAATACATCACCTACAGAAAGTGCTTCATCCACTACCAGGATCTCCGGATCTATGTTGATAGCCACAGCAAAGGCCAGGCGTACAAACATACCACTGGAGTAGGTCTTTACCGGCTGATGGATAAAATCACCAATATCAGCAAAACTGAGGATTTCATCCAGCCTTGCGTTGATTTCTTCTTCGGAAAAACCTAACATGGTACCATTCAGGAAAATATTTTCCATACCAGAATATTCCGGATTAAATCCGGCTCCCAGTTCCAGAAGAGCCGAAATTCTTCCATTTACGGTTACGGTTCCGGCTGTAGGAGCCAGTACACCGGTAATAATTTTCAGAATAGTGGATTTTCCGGAGCCGTTTGTTCCAATAATACCAACGCATTCTCCTTCTCCAATATCAAAACTAACATCCTTAAGTGCATAATGTTCTTTATACAGCTTCTTACGACTAAGCCCCAGAGAATCCTTCAGGCGGTCCAGTGGTCTGTTATAGAGCTTAT
>OFMU01000963.1_pt1 | contig 18089 bp, 11 predicted proteins | sample 1541861 | NCBI WGS metagenome assembly OFMU01 (sample SAMN04209238, study PRJEB22552) | human gut metagenome | biome: gut; material: feces | host: Homo sapiens | place: USA: Oklahoma
GCAAGGAGGATATGCCCTTCCTGATGCCCGTCGAGGACGTGTTCACCATCTCCGGCCGTGGTACCGTTGCTACCGGTCGTGTGGAGCGTGGCGTGCTGAACCTGAACGAGAAGGTCGAGATCGTTGGCCTGTCCGACGAGAAGCGTGAGACCACCGTTACCGGTATCGAGATGTTCCACAAGCTGCTGGACTACGCTGAGGCTGGCGACAACATCGGCGCTCTGCTGCGTGGCGTGGCTAAGACCGAGATCGAGCGTGGTCAGGTTCTGTCCAAGCCCGGTTCCATTCATCCCCACACCAAGTTCGTTGGTCAGGTGTACGTTCTGACCAAGGACGAGGGTGGCCGTCACACCCCCTTCTTCAACAACTATCGTCCCCAGTTCTACTTCCGTACCACCGACGTGACCGGCATCATCTCCCTGCCCGAGGGCACTGAGATGTGCATGCCCGGCGATAACGTCGACATGAACGTGGAGCTGATCACCCCCATCGCTATCGAGACCGGTCTGCGTTTCGCTATCCGTGAGGGTGGCCGTACCGTTGGTTCCGGTGTTGTCATCGCCATCAACCAGGACTAATTGAACGAAGAACTGTGATCCCAACGGCACACCATCGGTGTAGCCAGAGGTGAAATAGTACGAGATAAGGCGCAAGCGGTTTCCGCTTGCGCCTTATTTTTGTGCCTTGCATTATTTTTGCACCGTTTAGGGAGATACATTCCAATCGGAGGCGGCATCTTCTTACAAAGCGAAGAACTGAGCAATGCGACGTGGGGGAGAGCGGGGCAGAAGAAAGTGCAGCAAGGCGTTCTAATAGGGGCGAGATTCTATGGAGCGTGAAGGAGAGGCGTGTATTCTTTTAGGCCAGTGAGAAAAGGGCGGGCCGGTTGGGGGAAAGCATAAAGTGCGGAGGGCAGAGTTCGGTGTATGGTGTTTAGGATAAGATACGTTTATCGTTCTGCATAATAGAACGATAAACGGAAGAGGACGAGAGCAATGATACCACTTTTGTATGCAAAAGTGTATGCCAACAGGAACTTTCTCTGAAATATATAAAACGAGAAAAGAAATATGTAAATAACGACAAAATACGGCGGAGGATATTGACAAATGACCCATTTGGGAATAAAATACGGGCATCGACATTGTAGAACGGCGAACGGAAATATCCGCTTACCGATGCGGCGCAAGGGAGAAGGTGTCGCATGAGTAAGCGGGCAGAGAGCCTGCTGCAAGTCAGAGAGAAAATCTGAAAAGGAGAAAACACTATGTCTGCTGGAGTATTCATTCTGATTCTGGTAGTGGCGATCGCAGCTCTGGTGCTGATGATCGTCAAAGCAAAGATGCATCCCGTGCTGGCGCTGTTTATTGCTGCGCTGGGTACCGGTATCGCCCTGGGTTACGGCGTCACCGGTTCCGTGGATTACATCAGCAACGGTTTTGGCGGCACGCTGGGCAGCGTGGGCATCACCATCATCCTTGGCGCCATCATTTCCATGGCCATCGAGGATACCGGCGCCGCCAAGGTCATTGCAAACTTCTTTATCAAGCTGTTCCGTGGTAAGCGTATGGAGCTGGCTCCGGCCCTGACGGCCTTCATCATGTCTATCCCTGTTTTCGGGGATATCACCATGGTGCTGACGGCGCCCATTGCCTCTATGCTTTCCAAGCGTAAGCACATCTCCATGTCTACCATGGCTTCCTTCACCGGTCTAGGCCTGTTCCTGACCCACGGTCTGGTGCCTCCCACCCCCGGCATCCTGGCTATTGCGCTGATGTTCGGCAGCGATCTGGGTATGACCATCGTCTGGGGTCTGGTCATCAGCTTCGTGGGCTTCTTTGGTACCTACTTCCTGCTGCGGAAGTGGACGGAGAAGGAGTGGATCGAGCCCAATCCCGAGTTCGTCCGTGGCATGGAGGAGACCGATTCCGACAGTGTGGATGACATCCTCATCAAGGATCCCGGCCTGCCCCACACCGGCGAGGGCTTCCTGCCCCTGCTGCTGCCTGTGCTGCTGATCTCCGTGTCCTCCTTTGCTCAGATGTATGCCGCCGAGGGCAGCGCTATCTACACCATCTGCACTACCATCGGCAACAAGGTCATCGCTCTGTCCATCGGCCTGCTGTACTCCTTCTATCTGGGCTACAAGCAGCGCAAGATGGTGCTGGGCGTGTACGCCGACACCTACAATGAGCCCAAGGCAAAGCTGGGCGAGGTCATGCTCAACAAGTGGGTGGCCCGTGGCTTGATGGTTTGCCTGTCTCCCCTGCTGATCACCGCTATGGGCGGCGCCTTCGGCAACGTACTGAAGAACTCCCCTGCTCTGGAGCCCCTGTCCAAGCTCATCGCTGACAGCCCCATCCCCGCCATTCTGGTGCCTTGGGCTATCGCCGCTATCATGATGACCTCCGTGGGTTCCATGACCACCGCCGGCATGACCGCAGCCGCCATCGTGCTGCCCATGATGCCCGATCTGGGCCTGTCTTCTCTGGCCGCCGTGCTGGCCATCGGCAGCGGCACCCTGATGGGCAACCACTACAACAACTCCGGCTTCTGGGTCATGGGTCAGTTCTTCCACCTGAATACCAAGCAGTCCGTGAAGTACGTCACGGTACCCTGCGCCGTGGCTTCCGTGATCTGTCTGATCGCCGTGGTCATCCTTAACACCGTAGGCGTCTTTGGCTGATCTCTGCGTAACTGAATCAAACGTGCATTCCCGGCCGGGGACGCTCCGTTCACCGGGGCGTCCCCGGCCGCTTTTTTCCGGGGGACCGGAACCATAGAAAGGAGAATCCTGTCATGAGCATGAACATCCGTTTTGACAACAAGGTGGCCGTCGTCACTGGCGGTACCGCCGGCATCGGCTTGGCCTGCGCCCAGCTGTTCGGCCAGCTGGGGGCCAAGGTGGCCATCTGCGGCACCAATCCCACGAAGCTGGCTGCAGCGCTGGAGGAGCTGAAGGCGCAGGGCATCACCGCCTTCGGCGAGACCTGCGATGTGTCCGGCGACGAGTCCCTGAAGGGCTTTGCCCGCCACGCCGAGGAAGCACTGGGCGGGCTGGACATCTGGGTCAGCAACGCCGGTGTCTATCCCCAGTACAGCATCATCGACACCCCGGAGAACGTCTGGGACAAGACGGTGGACACCAACATGAAGTCGGTGTATCTGGGCGCACGCATTGCGTATGAGGCCATGAAGGATAAGGGCGGCGTCATGCTGCTGGCCTCCTCCTTTGCGGCGGTGTTCCCCTCTGTGGGCAGCGGCGTGTATGCCGCCACCAAGTCCGCCGTAAAGTCCATGGTGAACACGCTGGCAGCGGAGCTGGCCCCCTACGGCATCCGAGTCAACGGGTATATCCCCGGCGTCATCGATACGGACATGACCCACGCACTTACCGTCAGTAACGGCGAGGCCATGAAGAGCGCCATCGCCATGCAGACCTTCGGTGAGCCCATGGATGTGGCGTGGGCGCTGGCGTTTCTGGCATCGGACTATGCCCGCTATATCACCGGCACCACGCTGGAGATCAGCGGCGGCAAGATGGGCGTGCAGAACCCCGCCAAGGCGTGGAAGGATAAGGAAACCAGAGCGTAACGCACGAAAGGGAGGGATCTAACATGAACGTACAGAATAAGGTCATCGTTATCACCGGCGGTGCAGGCGGCATCGGCTCGGCACAGGCGAAGCTGCTGGCCCGGAATGGGGCCGAGGTCTGGATCCTGGATCTGGTGCAGGAGAAGATCGACCAGCTGGTGGAGGAACTGAAGCGTCAGGGCGGCAAGGCCTACGGCGCCGTGGCGGATGTCACCAGCGAGGAGGAGTGGAAGACCATCGTAGAGCGCATCGTCTCCGAGAGCGGACGGCTGGATGTGGTGGTGAACAACGCCGGCATCAACATCCGCAAGCCCATCGAGGAAATGGTGAAGGACGAGTGGATGAAGATGATGGAGGTCAATACCGCCAGCGTCTTTCTGGCCACCAAGTATGTTCTGCCGGTGATGCGGAAGCAGGGGGGCGGCGCCATCATCAACACCTCCTCCATCTGCGGCCTCATCGGCCACATGAACACTCCGGAGGCCTACACGGCCACCAAGGGCGCTATCACCCTGCTGACCAAGTCTGTGGCCGCCCGGTATGGCAAGGACAACATCCGCTGCAACTCCATCCATCCCGCCACCGTGGACACGCCCTTTGTGGCGGCTCTGATGGCGGACCCGGTGAAGAAGCAGGCCCGGCTCAACGAGATCCCGCTGGGCCGCCTGACCTCCGTGGAGGATGTGGCCAATGCGGTGCTGTATCTGGCCAGCGACGAGGCGTCCTTCCTCAACGGCGTGAACCTGCCCATCGACGGCGGCGTGACGTGCTATTAAAAAATTGCGGAAGGAGTGAATGGATCCTTCCGTGAGAGATTTGCCGTCTGCTGTGCGGCACTGAGGCAAAAGAAAGCGGAGGGGGAAACCATGTTTCCCCTCCGCTTTGTGAGACGATCGGTATACAGTTGGATCGCAGGACCCGTTACAGGAGGTCATCGGCGGGCTGATAGCCGTAAAGACTGCGGGAGATGTCGGCGGAGGCCTGCCTCAGATCGTCCAGCAGTCCACCCCGCAGGGCAGTGCGGACACGGGGGGTCATGCCGGAGATGCTGATGGAGCAGGAGACTTGCCCCGGTGCGGAGAACACCGGCACTGCCACGCAGGACAGACCCACCTCCACCTCCTCGTTGTCCATGGCGTAGCCGTCGGCCCGGATGTGCCGCAGCTCCGCCTGAAGCTGACGGGGGTCCACAATGGTGTTGAAGGTCAGGGCCTTCAGCGGTTCGGCGAGGATGTGCTGCTGCTCATCCTCCGGCATATAGGCCAGAATACACTTGCCCACGCCGGTGCAGTGGAGGTAGTTCTTGGTGCCGATCTGGGTGTTGATAGACAGCGACCGGCTGGACTCCACCTTGTCCACATAGATGACGCTGTCCCCTTGAGCCACGCCGCAGTGGGCGATCTCGCCGTATTTCAGGCTGATCTGCTCCAGATAGGGGTGGACGGTGCGGATGATACTGTTCTGGACCTTGATGGTGTTGGAGAAGCTCAGCAGCTTCAGGCTCAGCACATACTTCTGGTTATCTGCGTTCTGCTGCAGGTAGCCCAGCGTGGTCAGGGTGTTGATGAGGCCGAAGGCGGTGCTCTTGTTCAGCTCCAGTGCATCAGCGATCTCCTTGACGCTGCGCTCTCCGCCGCCGCACTGTTGAAGGTATTCCAGAATGGAGAAGGCCCGCTCCACCGACTGGATGGTTTTTGTGGTTGCCATATCTTTTCCTTCCTTGTTCGTTCTGTATCATAGAACATTGCGAACCAATCTAATTCAGACCATTATAGACCTTCTCACAGATAAAGTCAACTAATACCGGAAAACAGTCAAGTTTTTTAGAAAAGCAGAAGATATCCTATTGACAAAAGGCACCATGGATTTTATAATATTTTCAGAATAGTAAACGGCATTATAGAATAACGGCCAAACCAAGCCGCAGCCTGCGGCCAGTAACATAAGAAAAAGAGATATGTCATATTTGAAGGAGGAAACACAATGGAAAACCGTAGTAAGGCGATCCTTGGCATGGAGGACAGCGCATTTGCCCGCTCCCTGTTCAAGTCCATGGGCTACACGGACAGCGAACTGAAGGAGGGCAAGCCCCTGATCGGCATTGCCAACACTTGGAACACGCTGGTTCCCGGCCACTACAATCTGGACAAGGTGGCTGAGTATGTGAAGAACGGCATCTATGCCGCCGGCGGCACCGCTGTGGAGTTCGGCACCATCGCTGCCTGCGATGGTGTGGCACAGGGCCATGAGGGTATGCACTACATTCTGCCCTCCCGTGAGATCATCTGCGACTCCGTGGAGATCATGGCGCAGGCCCACCGGCTGGACGGTCTGGTGCTGCTGGCCTCCTGCGATAAGATCGTGCCTGCCATGCTGATGGCGGCGGCTCGTCTGGATATCCCCTGCATTGTCTGCGTGGGCGGTCCCATGCTGGGCGGCATCGAGTTCGACGGCCGTAAGTCCGACCTGACCTCCATCTCCGAGGCCCTGGGTATGCTGAAGGCCGGTAAGATCACCGAGTGCGAGTACAACTCTCTGGAGAACACCGCCTGTCCCGGCTGCGGCTCCTGTTCCTTCCTTGGCACCGCCAACACCATGTGCTGCGTGTCCGAGGCACTGGGCATGACCCTGCCCGGCGGCGCTCTGATCCCCGCTGCTTACGCCGGCCGTCTGCGCCACTCCTTCGAGTCCGGCCGTGCCATCGTGGAGCTGTGCAAGAAGGGCATCACCGCCCGCCAGATCCTCACCAAGGAGGCCATCCGCAACGCCATCAAGGTGACCATGGCCATCTGCGGCTCCACCAACGCCGTGCTGCATCTGCCCGCCATTGCCAACGAGGCGGAGCTGGATATGAACGTGCTGGAGGAGTTCGAGGCCCTCACCAAGACCACACCCCAGATCGCCAAGGTCAATCCCGCTGCCAAGCCGGAGATGGAGGCATTCTACCGGGCCGGCGGTATCCCCCGTGTCATGCAGCATCTGGGCGGCCTGCTGGATACCTCCGTCATGACCGTCAGCGGCAAGACGCTGGCCGAGAATCTGGCCGGCTACGTCTACGAGTATCCGGAGGATCCCACCATCATCAAGACGGTGGAGGAGCCCTTCTCCAAGACCGGCGGCGTGGCCGTTCTGCACGGCAACCTCTGTCCCCGTACCGCCGTGTCCAAGCCCGGCGCCATCGATCCCTCCATGCACCACTTTGTGGGTAAGGCCAAGTGCTACAACAGCGAGGAGGAGGCCGAGGAGGCCATCCTGGGCGGCAAGATCCAGGCCGGCGACGTGGTGGTCATCCGCTACGAGGGTCCCAAGGGCGGCCCCGGTATGCGTGAGATGTTCAAGGCCATGAAGTATATGTACGGCGTGGGCCTGAGCAAGTCCGCTGCCCTGATCACCGACGGCCGGTTCTCCGGCACCAACAACGGCTGCTTCGTGGGCCATATCTCCCCGGAGGCTGCCGAGGGCGGTCCTCTGGCCATCGTTCACGACGGCGACGAGATCCTCATCGACGTGGATGAGGGCGTTCTGGAGCTGCACGTCTCCGACGAGGAGATTGCTGAGCGCTACAAGACACTGGAACTGCCCAAGAAGAACATCCCCAACGGCTATCTGCGGCTGTATGCCAAGGTGGCTGCCTCTGCCGACGAGGGCGCTATCATCAAGGCGTAACTCAGCATCCGACAGATAGAAAAATGCCGCACCGGCTGCTGCCGGGCGACGGATACGTTAGGAGGCAATGTAATGTCCGATAAGAAAGTCATGAAAACTATGGACGGTAACGAGGCCTGTGCCACCGTTGCCTACCATTTCACCGATGTAGCCGGTATCTACCCCATCACCCCCTCCTCTCCCATGAGCGAGAAGGTGGATGAGTGGTCTGCCGCCGGTAAGAAGAATATGTTCGGCCAGCCTGTGCGGCTGGTGGAGATGCAGTCCGAGGCGGGCGCTGCCGGCGCCCTCCACGGCGTGGCGGAGGCCGGTGCGCTGGCCACCACCTTCACCTCCTCTCAGGGTCTGCTGCTGATGATCCCCAACCTGTACATCATGGCCGGTCACCGGATGCCCGCCGTGTTCCACGTGGCTGCCCGTTCCGTGGCCCAGCACGCCAACAACATCTTCGGTGACCATCAGGATGTCATGAGCTGCCGTACCACCGGCGTCACCATGATGTCCACCGGCAGCGTGCAGGAGGTCATGGATCTGGCCGCCGTGGCCCACCTGACCACCATCAAGACCCGTGTACCCTTCATCCACTTCCACGACGGCTTCCGCACCAGCCACGAGATCCAGAAGATCGAGGTCATCGATCTGGACAAGGTGGAGAAGCTGCTGGACCGTCAGGCACTGGAGGACTATCATGCCATCGCCATGAACCCGGAGCATCCGGTGATGCGTACCACCGTGCAGGGCCCCGACGTCTACTACCAGTCTCAGGAGGCCAACAACGGCGCCTATGACAGCATCCCCGCTGTGGTGGAGGGGTATATGCAGGGCATCAACGAGATCACCGGTCGGGACTACCACATTTTCAATTACTACGGCGCCAAGGATGCCGACCGTGTCATGGTGATGATGGGCTCCGCCTGCGAGTGCGCCCGTGAGGTGGTGGACTATCTGTGTGCCAAGGGCGAGAAGGTGGGCCTGATGCAGATCCATCTGTTCCGTCCCTTCGACGTGGAGTACTTCCTGAACGCTCTGCCCAAGACGGTGAAGAAGATCACCGCCATGGACCGCTCCAAGGAACCCGGCGCCATTGCCGGCGCTGTGTATCTGGATGTGTGCGCCGCCTTTGCCAACCGCAGCGACGCCCCGGAGATCTACGGCGGCCGCTATGGTCTGGCCTCCAAGGACGTGACACCCGCCCAGCTGAAGGCCGTGTTCGACAACATGAAGGATGAAAGCGGCAAGCACCTGTTCACCGTCGGCGTCAACGACGATGTGACTCATCTGTCTCTGGATGTCCATGAGCCTCTCATCACCGAGTCCGCCGACACCGTGTCCTGCAAGTTCTGGGGTCTGGGCTCCGACGGTACGGTGGGTGCCAACAAGAACTCCGCCAAGATCATCGGTGACTACGCCGGTATGTATACGCAGGCCTACTTCGAGTACGACTCCAAGAAGTCCTACGGCATCACCAAGAGCCACCTGCGGTTCAGCAAGAGTCCCATCCGCTCCACCTACCTCATCAAGGCGGCGGATTTTCTGGCCTGTCACTCCCAGTCCTACATCACCCGCTATGACATGATCCACGAGATCAAGGACGGCGGCACCTTCCTGCTGAACACCTCCTGGACCGAGGAGGAGCTGACGGAGAAGCTGCCCGGCGACGTCAAGCAGTACATCGCCCGCCACAACGTGCAGTTCTATATCGTGGACGCCAACCGTCTGGCCCGTGAGCTGGGCTTGGGCAACCACGCCAACATGATCCTGCAGGCCGCCTTCTTCAAGCTCTCCGGTGTGATGCCGGTGGAGGACGCCGTGCGCCACATGAAGGAGGCTGTGCAAAAGACCTACGCCAAGAAGGGCGAAAAGGTGGTCAACATGAACATGGCCGCCGTGGACGCCGGTATCAACAGCCCTGTGAAGGTCAACGTTCCCGCTGACTGGGCGAATGCCGCCGACGACCGCACCGTGGACGAGAGCCTGCCGGATGTGGTGAAGAACATCGTGGTCCCCTGCAACCGTCAGCGTGGCGACGATTTGCCCGTGTCCGCCTTCCTGCCCTATCAGGACGGCACCTATCCGCTGGGTACCTCCAAGTACGACAAGCGTGGCATTGCCGCCTTCCTGCCCCAGTGGGACAGCAACAAGTGCCTGCAGTGCAACCAGTGTACCTTTGTCTGCCCCCATGCCGCCATCCGGGCTTATCTGGTGGACGAGGAGGAGGCCGCTGCGGCTCCCGCCGCCTTCACCACCGTTCCCGCCAAGGGAGCCAAGGGCTTGCAGTACCGCCTGCAGGTCAGCACGCTGGATTGCACCGGCTGCGGCAGCTGCGCCGCTTCCTGTCTCGCCAAGGATAAGGCCTTGACGATGCAGCCTGTGGATGATACTATGTATGATGAAACCAATTGGAACTATGCCCTGTCCCTGAAGGACAAGCCCGGTGTGTTCGACCGCAAGACCCTCAAGGGCAGCCAGTTCAGCCAGCCGCTGGTGGAGTTCTCCGGCGCCTGCGCCGGCTGCGGCGAGACCCCCTATGCCAAGCTCATCACCCAGCTGTACGGCGAAAAGACCTACTGGGTCAACGGCGTGGGCTGCTCTCTGGCTTGGGCCGGTGCATTCCCGTCCCTGCCCTATACCAAGAACAAGGAGGGCCGTGGCCCTGCCTTCTACGGTACCCTGTTCGAGGATCAGGCCGAGAACGGTCTGGGCGTGGTGCTGGCTACTAAGCAGCGCCGGGCCTACGTCAAGCAGGTGGCTCAGCAGCTGCTGCCGCTGGTCCCCGGCACGGAGCTGGAGACGGCCATCAACGCTTGGCTGTCCTCCTTCGACGATCTGGATGCCAACGATGCCGATGCCCGCAAGCTGACGGCGGCTCTGGAGTCTGCCTCCTTCACCGGTGAGGCTGCCGAGCTGGCCGAGAAGCTGCTGAAGAACAAGGATCAGCTGGGCAAGAAGGTGGTATGGCTTTTCGGCGGCGACGGCTGGGCCTACGACATCGGCTATGGCGGACTGGATCACGTCATGGCCTCCGGCGAGGACATCAACGTCTTTGTGGTGGATACCGAGGTGTACTCCAACACCGGCGGCCAGTCCTCCAAGGCCACGCCTGTGGGCGCCTCCGCCAAGTTCGCTGACGGCGGCAAAAAGACTGCCAAGAAGGATCTGGGCCGTCTGATGATGACCTATCCCAACGTGTATGTGGCCTCCGTGGCCATGGGCGCCAATCCCGCTCAGCTGATGAAGGCTGTCACCGAGGCTGTGGCCCACAAGGGTCCCTCCATCGTCATCGCCTACGCCCCCTGCATCAATCACGGCATCAAGGCTGGCATGAACAACGTGCAGGCCGAGATGAAGAAGGCTGTGGACTGCGGCCTGTGGCCCCTGTACCGCTACGATCCCAACAAGACCGAAAAGCCCTTCTCTCTGGACTATAAGAAGCCCTCTGTGCCTGTGGAGGAGTTCTTCAACGGCGAGGTCCGCTATGCCGGTCTGAAGATCAAGTATCCGGAGACGGCGGCCAAGCTCTTTGCCGAGGCTCAGGTGGAGGCAGACGCCCGCTATGAGACCTATGTGGCGCTGGCGCACAGCTACAACAAGGACTAAAATACAGATAGAAAAAATCACAGCGTGACCCACCGGGACAGACGGCGCAAGCCGTCTGTCCCGGCTGTGTGTGTACGCAGCCCCCTGTGGGCGGGAAGGAATCCGGTATGATCGAATCATTTCTCTCGGTAGGCACACAGGTGCTGATCCTGTTCCTCATGATCGGCACGGGCTTCGTGCTGGGGAAGCTGCACCTCATCACCCACAAGGGCGCGGTGTCCATGTCCAACCTGCTGATGTATGTGGTGTCCCCCTGTATCCTCATCGTGGTGTTCCAGCGGCCGCTGGAGACGGAGACCTTCCACAATTTTTGGGTAGCGCTGCTGGCGGCGCTGGTGATCCACGGCATCAATATTCTGGTCAGTGAACTGGTCATCCGGGACCGGGATCCCATGCGAAAGAGCTTCTTCCGGTTTTCCGCCATTTTCTCCAACTGCGGCTTCATGGCAGTGCCGCTGCAGACGGCTATCCTGGGTTCGCTGGGTGTGTTCTACGGCTCGGCCTATCTGCTGGTGTTCACCGTCCTGACTTGGACGCTGGGCATCCAGCTGGTGAAGGGCGGCAAGATGGCGTTCTCATGGCGCACGCTACTGCTGAATCCCGGCGTGATCGGCGTGGCTATCGCCATGGTGCTGTACCTGCTGCAGATCACCCTGCCGGAGATCATTCTATCCCCCATTACATATCTCTCCGACATGAATACGCCTCTGCCCATGGTGGTCATTGGCTACCAGCTGTCTCAGGCGGATTTCCGCCGGGCGCTGCACGGGGCCAGCTTCTGGGTGTCGGCGGCACTGCGGCTGGTGATTTTGCCGCTGCTGGCGCTGGGGGTGTGTATGCTGATGCGGCTGGACTCCGGCGTGACGCTGGCGGTGGTCATTGCGGCCAGTACGCCTCCTGCGGCGCTGCTGGGGATGTTCGCCGCCAAGTTCGACAGGGATGTGTCTCTGGCTCCGTCGCTGGTGGCGGTGCAGACGCTGCTGTCCATGATCACCATGCCGCTGGTGCTGGGACTGGCGAAGTTCCTGGTTTGAGCTTCTTCTGTATTATAGAATTAAAGTCCGGAAACCAGCCGTTTCCGGACTTTATTTTTACCCTCGGCGGCGATCATGGCAAGACCGTCTCTCACCGTATCAGCACGCCGCAGACCAGCGCCATATACTCCGGCAGGCATCCCTTCCGGCTCCACAGAAGCGGCCAGCCCAGCAGCTGCTCCGCCGCAGCGGACACGTCGCAGCCCAAAGACTCCAGCGTATAGCCGATGCCCTCCGGATACCGGCAGGGCCGGCCCTCCGGCCGGGTGCAGTGCTCACACAGATGGCACCCGCCCACGGTGAGGATATCCGACCGGGGATACTCCTCCCGCAGCCGGAGGATCATCTGCCGGGCCGTCCGGGAGAACAGCTGCCGTAGTCGCTCCGCCAGCTCCTCCGGATCATAGCTGCGGGCCTGCTCCTCCGGGGAGAACCGGAGCTGCACGCCCCGCAGGCACACCTCCCGGAATCCGCTCCAGTAGCCGGAGACGGAGAAATCATAGGGGGGACATACCCACACCTGCCCGTAGTTATCACACCCCCGGCACCCGGCGTCATAGTGGTCGGTATCCACATACCGCTCCACGAATTGAGCCACCGGCAGGGTGGGGGAGGTATATTCCCGAATGTCCATAGCGGCACCTCCATAGGGGAGAATTTTTCTGTATCCATGGTATGGATTAGCTTACCACGCTGGCAGCAGGGCCGTCAAGCGGGGATATTCAGGTTGTAATGATTATTTATTATTTTAATAATAAAACGGAATCCTCTATTGCCAAGAATGGAGGACATCTGCTATAATATGCGTGAAAAGTGCCGGGCTGTCGGCAGAGCATGATGCATTTGGAACTTAACGGGAACTTAGCGAGGGAACACATGAGAAACTTGTACTGCAACGTGGAGGCGCTGCGTAAGCAGGTCTTTGCCGCTGTGGCAAAGCTGGCCTATGAGGGTGGGGACTACTGCTCCCGCATGGAGAAGCTGCCCTATGAGATCATCCCCGGTGAGGTGGGGACCTATCGGGAATCCATTTTTCTGGAGCGGGCCATCGTTGGTGAGCGCATCCGGCTGGCCATGGGTCTGCCGCTGCGGGACGTGACGGAGGAGAACATGATCTCCGACGGCGTGGAGGCTAGCGCCATCTCCGAAAAATACTACGATCCACCGCTGATCAACATCATCAAGTACGCCTGTCACGCCTGCCCGGACACCCACTACGAGGTGACGCAGGCCTGTCAGGGGTGCTTGGCCAAGCACTGCTATCAGTCCTGCCCCAAGGGCGCCATCGAGCTGGAGCATGGCCGGGCCCGCATCGATCAGACCAAATGCATCAAGTGCGGCCGGTGCAAGGAGGCCTGCTCCTATCAGGCCATCATCAAGTTCCTGCGGCCCTGTCAGGAGGCCTGCGGCATGAACGCCATCGGCAAGGACCAGTATGGCCGGGCGGACATCGACTACGATAAGTGCGTCAACTGCGGCCAGTGTCTGGTGAACTGCCCCTTTGGCGCCATTGTCGACAAGGGCCAGATCTTCCAGCTGATCCACGCCATCAAGAAGGGGGAGAAGGTCATCGCCATCATCGCCCCGGCCTTCTGGGGCCAGTTTGGTGAAAAGGTCACTCCCGGACAGATCCTCACCGCCATGAAGCGGCTGGGCTTCGAAGGACTGGAGGAGGTGGCGGTGGGCGCCGACCTCTGCGCCGTGGAGGAGGCGGAGGAGTTCATGGAGCACGTCCCCGCCAGACAGCCCTTTATGGCAACCTCCTGCTGCCCGGCATGGTCCGTCATGGCCAAGAAGGAGTTCCCCGGCTTTGCGCCGTATATCTCCATGACCATGACCCCCATGGTGCTGACGGCCCGACTCCAGAAGCGGAAGCACCCCGACTGCAAGATCGCCTTTATTGGCCCCTGCGCCGCCAAGAAGCTGGAGGCCAGCCGCCGCAGCGTCCGCAGCGAAGTGGACTTCGTGCTGACCTTTGAGGAGCTGCGGGGAATGTTCGCCGCCAAGGATATCGACTTCTCCCAAATCCCTGATACGGAGGCTAACTATAAGGCGTCGGCTCCCGGCGTGGGCTTTGCTGCCTCCGGCGGCGTGGCTAAGGCCGTGGAGAAGGTGATTCAGACCAAGAATCCGGATCGGGAGGTCAAGACGGTGTACGCCGCGGGCTTGCGGGCCTGCCGCCAGATGCTGCGGGTGGCCCGGTCCGGCAAATACGACGGCTATCTGCTGGAGGGCATGGCCTGCCCTGGCGGCTGCATCGCCGGCGCCGGTACGGTTCAGCCGCCGGAGAAGTCCCGGCGGATGCTGGAGCAGTACAAGGCTCGGGCGGCGCTGGACAACCCAATGGATTCGGAGTATATGGAGGACATTGAGCTGCTGTACGAGGATCCGGAGAACTGGGACCGTGTGTCCCGGCACTGATAGGCGGAATATTGGATAGAAGATCTCGGTGGAAGGGACAAAAGAGGGACACGCTGGCGGGCGTGTCCCTCTTTTGCTGCGGAGAGGCTGTTTTGTTCAGAAGATTTTTCCCTTGTCTCCGATAGCCCACTTTTCCGGCTGCTGGGAAAAGCGGGTCGCCGGAGGTACGTTCCCATCGAAGTTACCCGCAGGAGACAACAAAAGCGAAAAGCATCATAGGCTGCTGAAGGCTATCAACATAAATATAGCACTGTCATTCCCACGACCAGTCCGCAGATCGACCGTGGGAATCCGTAATACTTTTGCATGAGTTGCCGTACTGTAAAAACAAACCGTATAATTCGATGCATATATTTCAAATTGTTATCATACTTCCCGCCTTGCTGAACAGAAGCACCCAACGAAAAGACCCCTGATGGGAGCAAGAGTTGTACCATCCGGAAGACCCTCTGCATCCCGGCATATCCCCGAAAAATCTGCGAACAGACGTCGGTTATTCCGAACGGCAGAGCATATGACGGAATTTGAATAATTTCATTCAGCGAAACGAAATAACGTGTCAGGAAAACCAAGGTAGTCAAAAAGTACCATATTTCGGGGAAAACAGTGATTTCTGAGTTTTCGGTATCGTTACCGGCAATAAGCAAAGTGTGAATTTTCTGTGAAAATTGCAAAAAAATTTTGTGATGATTTTGTCGATTCTGATTGTTGACTTTTTTCACAAAAGAGATATGATAATGTCGTATGGCGGAGGCGGAAACGTTTTCTGTCAGTAATGGCCGTTATATTTGTGCGAAAAATGTACCTGCGGAGCGGGAGTTCCCCCGTGCCGCACCCGGACTGCAGCCGGGGAAACCTTTTGTGTCATTGTGTAAGGAGGAGACAATATGATTAGTTTTCTGATCTGTCTTGCTTTGCTGATCGGCGGCTACTTCCTGTACGGCAAGGTCGTAGAGAACACCTTCGGCCCCGACGACCGTGAAACGCCTGCCGTAAAGATCAACGACGGCGTGGACTATGTGGTCCTGCCCCAGTGGAAGCTGTTCATGATCCAGCTGCTGAACATTGCGGGCCTCGGTCCCATCTTCGGCGCTTTGCAGGGTGCTCTGTGGGGCCCCATCGTGTTCCTGTGGATCACCTTCGGCACCATCTTCGCTGGCGGCGTCCACGACTATTTCTCCGGTATGATGAGCGAGCGCAACAACGGCGCCTCCATCTCCGAGATCTCCGGCATCTATCTGGGCGGCTTCATGAAGAACGTCATGCGTGTGTTCAGCGTGGTGCTGCTGATTATGGTGGGTACGGTGTTTGCTGTTGGCCCTGCCGGCCTGATCGTCACCCTGTTCAAGAACGGCGGCTCCAACGGTATCGTCACCACCACGCTGTTCTGGCTGATTATCGTGCTGGTCTATTACTTCATCGCTACCTTCCTGTCCATCGACAAGATCATCGGCAAGATTTATCCCGTGTTTGGTATCTGCCTGATCGTTATGGCGGCGGGCGTGATCATCGGTATCTTTGTCAAGCCTGAGTACACCATTCCCGAGCTGTGGGACAACTTCCGCTCCATGCATCCCAGCGGAACCCCCGTGTGGAGCTTCATGTTCATCACCGTGGCCTGCGGTGCTATCTCCGGCTTCCATTCCACGCAGAGCCCCCTGATGGCTCGCTGCATGAAGAGCGAGAAGCAGGGTCACTTCGTGTTCTACGGCGCCATGGTTTCCGAGGGTATCATTGCGCTGGTGTGGGCCGCTGCCGGATGCGCCCTGTATGAGGTCACCGGTGGCCTGAATACCGGACTGGCCGAGATTCTGGCCAACGGTCAGTCTGCCGCCATTTACGATGTGTGCATCAAGACCATGGGTAAGGTCGGCGTGGCTCTGGCCATGCTGGGCGTGATCGCCTGCCCCATCACCTCCGGCGATACGGCCTTCCGCAGCGCCCGTCTGGTGCTGGCCGACTGGTTCAAGCTGGACCAGAAGAAGTGGAAGAACCGTCTGCTGCTGTGTGTGCCCGTGCTGGGTGTCGGCGCTATTTTGGGTGTGGGTAATGCTCTGGGCGCCATCAACTATACCATCATCTGGCGTTACTTCAGCTGGACCAACCAGACGCTGGCGATGATCGTGCTGTGGGCTGCCTCCATGTATCTGTTCTACGATAAGAAGAACTACTGGCTGACGGCTGTTCCCGCCACCTTCATGAGCGCCGTGTCTGCCACCTACTTCCTGCTGGGCAACGAGTGTCTGGGTCAACTCATCAACCACAAGGCCGCTGACGGCACCATCATCTACAACACCGCCGTGGCGTATCCCGTCGGTATCGCTGTGGCAGCGCTGTTCTTGGGTATCTTCCTGTATACCATCAAAAAGCGCCATACGCAGCCTCACTATGAGACGCTGGGCAAGTAACTTTTCATGCAAAGCAGTGGGGGCACGCTCTCCCACTGCTTTTCGCACTTTGGAGGGACACACGATGTTTACACCTGTGAAACTGGGCAACACCACTCTGTCGCCGGAGGTGCTGAAGGCAGACAAGAAGTCCTGCAAGCGCTACGGCCCCTGCGGCGTGGGGGAGCAGGCGCTGTATCTCAACAGCTTCTTCATCGACCGGCGGTACTATGTGGCACTGGAGTCCGTGCGCCGTGTCTTTAAGCGGGTGGCCATGAGCAAGGGCGGCTTCACCGGCAAGGGGGCCTTCGGCTCCATCCCCTATCTGGTGGTGGAGCTGGACGACGGCAGCCAGAAGCAGTGCAACTTCAAGCACGAGGAGGACGTGGACCTTCTGCTGGCCCACATGGCACGGGTCTGCCCGGATATCCCCCGCCACAGTGTGGAGGCGGAGCGCCGCCTGCGGGAGAAGGCCGAGCGGGAGGCCAAGCGCTATCTCAAGCAGCTGACGCCGCAGGCGCAGGCCGCCCGGGAGACACTGGAGCAGGCCCAGCAGCTGCTGGAGGAGTACCCGGAGCAGACGGCGAAGCTGTCCACGGCGGCTAAGGCCAAGCGGGTCAATGACCGCAGCAATCCCGCCTATCGCTGGGTGGCGCTGGCTATTATTGTGGCGGGCATCGCCGCCGTGGTGTACGGCATTATGGCCCTGATCCGTGGCGAGAATGTGGGCGTGTACTTCGCCCTGTTCGGCCTGGCGGCCATCTTCTTCTTTTCTGGCGCCCATGTGCTGCCTACCGCCAAGAACAACAAGAAAGCCATCGCCCAGGAGTGGGAGCGCTCCATCTCCGACGTGGCTGCCCTGCTGCCGGAGGACTTCCCGGTGCCGGCCCGGTACGCCCACCCTGTGGTGCTGCAGCGGATGATCCGGGTGCTGCGGGAGGGCCGTGCCCAGAGCGTGGGGGAGGCCCTGAACGTCATGAAAAAGGATCTGAAGGCCCTGAACGCCTCCGTGCAGGTAGAGCAGGAGGAGTACGACGAGGTAGTGGCCATCAAGCCCATGTTCCTGCTGTGGGACTACGAATAAAAGACGAAAAAAGGCGGCGTATGCGGCCTTTTTTTCATGGCCGGAGCTGCCACCGCAGCATGGAATGAAATTTCGGCTTCTCCTTGCAATCCATGGAAATACGTGGTATCATGAGTAAAAATGCGATGAGTGTCATTTCAGGCGGAGATTTATGCTATTTTTCTGCGTAAGTCTCCCTTTTTATCAAAGGGGTGGCGTTGTGCCGACGGAGGTTGACAGAGCATGGAGGGGCAGATTACACTTTCCAAGCAAGCAAGCAAGCAAGCAAGCAAGCAAGCAAGCAAGCAAGCAAGCAAGCAAGCAAGC
>OFMU01000974.1_pt1 | contig 17987 bp, 9 predicted proteins | sample 1541861 | NCBI WGS metagenome assembly OFMU01 (sample SAMN04209238, study PRJEB22552) | human gut metagenome | biome: gut; material: feces | host: Homo sapiens | place: USA: Oklahoma
CTGGGAATGAAATAAGAATATTTCATTCCCAGAGGGCGTCTCCCTTGCCTGCGGCAAATCAGAAATTATTTCGTCAGAATGGAGAGTATTTTATTGGAACGTGCAACAAATGCAGTCATTTCTTCCGGTTTCAGCGGATGGTTTGCCAGACGTGCAAGGTCATAGAGCTGCTGGCAGATTGTAGTAGTATTTTCGCTTTCGTCATTGTTTAAAACATACTGAACTAAGTCATTGTTCATGTTAAGGACGAGAGTTTCACCTTCTGTACCAAGTCCTGTGGAGCTGTTGCTCATTCCGTACATTTCCATCATTTCGGACATACGACGTGTTTGTTCAGAAACGGTGATCATAGAAGGCATATCGGCATTTTTCAGCTTTTCAACTTTTACGATTAAGTTTTCAACACCAGTTGCCTTTTTGAACTTCTCGGAAAGCTTTTCGGTGAGTTCTTTTTCTTCGTTCTCATCAATTGTTTCTTTGAAGTTATCAGTCAGTTCAGAGTCGATACGCAGGAATTTTACTTCTGGATTTCTCTGCTCTAAGTGAGTGATAAATGTTGTATCAATCTGGTGTGTCAGGTAGATGGCATCAATTTCCTGTTCTTTGAACATATTGATATACTGAGACTGTGCTACTTCATCTGTGATATAGAAAACATTGTTTTCGTATTTTTCTTTACCAGCTTCAAGATAATCTGGAAGTGTAACATATTTGCCCTCCATGTTCTTGAAGATGATGTAATCTTTCATCTTATCGTTAAATTTCTGGTCACGGATGCAGCCAAACTTAATGAATGGGCTGATGTCATCCCAGTATTTTTCATAGTTTTCACGATCGGTCTTGCACATACCGGAAAGCTTTTCCGCAACTTTCTTAGTGATGTAGTTAGAAATTTTCTTAACAAAACCGTCATTCTGTAATGCACTTCTTGATACGTTCAGTGGAAGGTCTGGACAGTCAATGCATCCCTTTAATAATAAGAGGTATTCAGGAATAACTTCTTTAATATTATCTGCGATAAATACCTGATTGTTATATAACTTAATTGTTCCCTCGATTGTATCATATTTTGTATTGATTTTAGGGAAATAAAGGATACCTTTTAAGTTAAATGGATAATCCATGTTCAAATGAATCCAGAATAAAGGCTCTTTATAATCGTGGAATACATCACGGTAAAATTCTTTATATTCTTCATCAGTACAGTCGTTTGGATGCTTTGTCCATAATGGATGAATCTGGTTGATTGGCTTAGGTGCATCATCTTCTTCCTCTTCTTCCTCTTCAAGAGTTACTTCGGAATCACCATCTTCTGTATCAGCGTTATTTTCTTTTGCATCAGCGTCCTTTACGTCTACGTCAATTACCTTTTCTTCAGCATCCTTTTTGGCAGCTTCCTCAGCCTTTTTCGCTTCTTCTTCCTCATTTACAAAGTAAATTTCAACTGGCATGAAAGAACAGTATTTGTTAAGAACTTCGCGGCAGCGGTATTCATTACAGAATTCATAACTCTCATCGTTGAGGTAAAGAGTAATTGTTGTACCACGCTCTGCTTTGTCACCATCTTCCATATCAAATTCTGTACCACCATCACATTCCCAGTGAACTGGTGTAGCGCCTTCTTTATAAGAAAGAGTATCAATAGTAACCTTATCAGCAACCATAAATGCAGAATAGAAACCAAGTCCGAAATGACCTATAATCTGCTCATCACTTGCTTTGTCTTTATACTGTTCCATGAAAGCAGCAGCACCAGAAAAAGCAATCTGATTGATGTATTCGTCTACTTCGTCCTCTGTCATACCAATACCATTATCAATAAAGGTAAGAGTCTTGTCAGTAGGATTAATACGAACTTCTACTTTATACTTCTCATCGTCAGCTTCTTCAAATTCACCCATAACAGAAAGCTTTTTCAGCTTTGTTACAGCATCGCATCCGTTACTTACTAACTCACGGATGAAAATGTCGTGGTCAGAATAGAGCCATTTCTTTATAATAGGAAAAATATTTTCACTGTTAATTGATAAACTTCCCTGTTTAGCCATAATAAGCATCTCCTTAAAATTAATTATATAAATGTAGGCTAATATTCTATGAACTAAGTCAAAAAACTTCTGACTGGAATATTGCCTTTGTATTTTTATCAATACCATTCTTATACTAATACCAGTTTGCAGGAATGTCAAGAAAAAATTAGCACTCAATTTAAATGAGTGCTAACAATTGCGTTTTGCCGCAGGAAAAATAGACGCTTCCCAAGAGAGAAGGTGCCCTATATTTGTGACTCTATCACTGTGGGTTGAATGTTCGCTTACAGGCTCACATTCAATCCTCGTTCTAAGGCCACAAATATAGGGTACCTTCTCTCTTGGGAAGCTGTCTTTGGCAGTTGAAGTAAATATAGGATTTTAGTTACATTATGCCCTCGTCTTTCTGGGAGTGAGGATGTTTCACTCATGTATCAGTAATAGTTTGTCGCTAATTTCTAAGAATTTTAGTCTTTTTGGTCGGGCTGTTCCTCCTGTTTTCTCCCACAAATTTCCTCATTAATTTGCTTGAACAGCCAGAATGCAGAAGTCTGAGAATCAAATCATTTATATTTGTGGTCTGGGAGCAAGTGTTGGATGCGAGCGCAAAAGCGAACATTCAACACGCCGCGACGAAAATCACAAATATAAATGATTTGATTCTCAGACTTCGTCTGTTTAGCTTAGCAAATTACTATTTAATTTATTACTACTTCTTCAGGTAGGAGAAGTATGATATAATTTTAATTGTTATTATTGAGAGAAAATTATAATGAGTTATAGAGAATAATAGAAAGTGAGAGTGAGTGGAAATATGAATCAGGATTTGATGAAGGAATTTAAAGCAGATTTAAAAGACTTTAGGGAAATGACAGAAAAGTTTTATGCCAAAGAGGTTAGTGTAAAGGATTATAAAGGCTTTTCTGGCGGATTTGGAAGTTACGCACAAAAAGGTGGAGAAGCAAGTATGCTTCGCCTGCGTATGCCTGGCGGTAGAGTAACGAAGGAGAAGTTAAAGTTCCTCGTAGATTCTATTGAAAGGTATGATGTGAAAAGAGCACATTTGACAACCTGCCAGACGGTGCAGTTTCACGATCTTGATGCGGATGCGGTCTGTGATATTATGGAGCAGGCGATGGAAGTTGGCATTGTCACACGTGGTGGCGGTGGAGATTTCCCGAGAAATACAATGGTTTCGCCATTATCCGGAGTGGAGCGGGGAGAGTATTTTGACGTGCTGCCTTATGCGGAATGTGTTTCTGATTATCTGATGGGAATTATTAAGACGGTGAAACTTCCGAGAAAGTTAAAGGTTGGATTCTCGAATTCTCCGGCAAATGTGACCCATGCGACTTTCCGTGATCTTGGATTTGTGGCAAAGGAGAACGGGACATTTGACGTGTACAGTGCAGGAGGACTTGGCAATAATTATCGTATGGGCGTAAAGGTTGCAGAAGATGCAAAGCCTGAAGAGGTACTTTACTATGTAGAAGCGATGGTTCGGACGTTTACCACTTATGGCAATTATGAGAGTCGTGCGAAATCAAGAACAAGATATATGCAGGAGACGTTAGGTGTAGATGGATACCGCAAAGCTTATCAGGAAAAGTTAGCAGAAGTAAAGGCAGAATATAAAGATTCTCTTCTTATAAAAGTAGTAGAAACAGAGGTAGAACATACAAGAAAGAATATAGAAAATAATAGTACGGATAAATCCGAACGTATTCTTTCACAGAAACAAGAAGGACTATATGCAGTGGCATATCACCCAATTGGTGGAATCGTGCCAGTGAAGAAGTTCGGAGAAATTTATAATATAATAGAAGATATCGCAAATGCAGAAGTTCGTATTGCACCAGATGAAACATTATACATTATTAATCTGAATGCGTCACAGGCCAAAGAGGTTGTTGCAATTACAGAAGATGGGGCAAAAAATTTATTTGAAACATCGGTATCTTGTATTGGAAGTACCGTATGTCAGATTGGACTTAGAGATTCTCAGGGCTTACTAGCAAGTATTATAGAGGCAGTGGAACCATATCACTTTGCAGATGGAGTACTTCCAAGAATTCATATTTCCGGATGTACTTCCTCCTGTGGAACGCACCAGATTGGAAAGCTTGGTTTCCACGGGGCATCAAAACGTGTAGATGGGAAAATGCAGCCGGCATTTGCTTTCCATGTAAATGGAGAAGATACACAGGGAGAAGAACATTTTGGAGAAGAATGGGGTGTTATGGCTGCTGACGTCATTCCAGAATTTTTTGTGGAACTTGGACAGGTTATTTCCGATGAAAATTTGACTTATGAAGTCTGGTATGCCAAACATCCAGACAAACTAAAAAAAATAGCAGAAAAATATATTTGTTAAAAGAGTAAATGGAAATACTCGGCAATTTAATTGTGGAGTATTTTACAGAGATGAGATGAAAAACATCGTATTGCAGAGATAAAGGGAAGTGCTTTGAGTAAAATATCGGTTTATAACGGGTATTTTTCCAGCATGAACTCTGTGATACGATGTTTTTTAAGTTTTTGATAAAAAAATCATTCATTAGTGAAAGGAAAAGCTAAAAAATGTCTTTTTATATAAAAGATAGTCACAAAAGAGAAAAAAACGTATCTTAATAATAGTGGGAATTTAAAAATAAAGCAGAACGATGTTCTATATATACAAAGAATACAATTTATAAAAAGTAAACTTGTGCAATATCAAGCGTAAAGTTGCGGTAAAAAACATATAAATAAGGAGAATTTTTATTGGCGAAAAGAAGATTTTATGATAAAATTATAGAATAAAAGATGTCAGACGAATATGACTTATAAGCGATAAAGTTTAACAAAAAATAAAATTTAATAAATAAACAGAATTTACATAGTGATTATTTTTAAGAAAGCGGGGAATACTATGAAGAATGTGAAGGGAAACAAAAGAAGGTGGAAACAGCTCGTAGCAATCTTTATCGTTGCAGTAATGTTATTCACAACACCGCATATAGTTGGATTTGCTTCTATGGGGAAAGAGGAAGCAACGACGGCTGCGGCAGATGGTAATCCGGATAATTCCGATGTAAAAGTACAGAGTGAGGACGCTGATTCAGAAGAAGATATACAAACGGAAAGTCTGGATGCTTCGGAACAGTCAGAATCTTCGGAGGAGAAGACGACAGAGAAAAAGACAGAGACAACAGAAGCAGAGAAAAAAACTGGAGCGGACGAAAGTAAGAAAGAAAAAGCAGAAGAGACAACAAAGAAGGAGACAAAAGCAACGACGGAGACTGCGCCAGAAGAGACAACAACAGAAGCAACGACCTCTTCTGCCAAGCCAGAACCAATCGTGAAAGAGTATAAGAGCGATGAGGTGAATGTAACAGTAACGGCTGCTGATAAGAATGATTTGCCGGAAGATGCAGAATTAGTTGTTGAACCGGTAGAATTAAGTGAGAAGACAGAGAAAAAGGTCGAGGAGGCTGCATTAAAGGAAAAGAGAACTGTGAAAAAGGTTCATGCATATGATATTCATTTTGAACTGTATGGTGAGGAGATCCAGCCGGGCGCATCTGTACAGGTTTCTGTAGATGTACCAGGAATCTCGGCAGGCCAGAACGCAGCAGTATTCCATGTTGATGATAATAATAAAGTAGAGAACATGAACGGGGATGTAGATAAGAAAGGTGATGTTGTATTTGAGACAAATCATTTTTCAACCTACGTTATTGTTCAGCAGGGAAGTACAAAGGTTACGGCAACAATTAAGCATTATAATGATGATTCAACCGCTGATGCGAACGGAGAAAAGAAAAAGATTTACTCCGATGATGTATTAGAGATTCCAGTTGGAGGAAGAATCAACGATTATGCTAAAGCAAGCAATTGGAATGTAAAGAAGGTAATTGTAGAGAATACAAATACTGATGGAACAAAAAACAGACAGAATTATGTGAATGAATCCGAATATTCTAAAATCACATTGTCAAAAGATTCTACAGTAGAGGTATATTATACTCCGAAAAAGACAACAGTAAAAGGCCAGACGAAGTTCTATGATTATACGATTATGGCTGGACGAGGTGATGGGACTTACTGGAATCCAAACGGAAGTACATATTATTTTATCAATATGCCGTCGAATCCTTCTTATCATGGAATTGGTTCAGATAGTGCCCGCTTGACAATGGGAGAGTCTGGAAATGGCAATGATAACCATACAATTTCACAAGAAAATTATAGTGAATATAGAAACTATACATGTAATGTCAGCAATATCAATGAGAATGGACAGACAAAGACTTGGAATGCGAATGCTTGGACTGGTACAAAACAAGTAGTCACAGGATTATTAAAGGGATTAGATAGTAATGGTGATGTTGAATTTAATTATCCGGAACCAGGATTTTTTGATAATTCAGATTTATCATTTACTTCTAACGGTAAAACTCGTTATTTAAGAAAGGTGTTTACAGATTATAAACTGGTATTTGCTCAGAATGGAGATTCCTATCAGCTTACGCAGGTTAATAAACATGGAACGAATGGCTCAGAGGAGACAAAAGTTGCGGAAGCAGGTGAAAACTTTTTCCCTTTAGATTCTATAGATTCACAATATAAGAATGAAAATTCTACGGCTAATGCACCGAATGGGCATAATTATTATTTTGGAATGCGCTATGACGTTGATTTCAAATTGGGAGATTATATTGGTCCGTTAGATTATGAATTTACAGGAGATGATGACCTCTGGGTTGTTTTAGATGGGAATAAAGTTGTTCTTGATCTTGGTGGTATCCATGATGCAGCACCTGGCAAGGTTGATTTATGGAAGTATCTGTTGAACGAGAATCAGACAAAGGATCAGCTGACAACAGAACAAAAAGAGCAGGAACATACACTGACTGTTCTCTATATGGAACGTGGAGCAGGAGTTTCTAACTGTAATATGAATTTTACTTTACCATCAGCCCGTATTACACAGGTAACAGAAGCAGAATCCACGAATCTGGTACTTCATAAGATTAACAAAAAGAATGAAGCACTTCAGGGAGCGAGATTCACTTTAAAGAATGAGGCAACTGAGGAGAAACAGACATCAACTTCTGATGCGAATGGTAATGCAACTTTCTCCAAGCTGACGGAAGGAATTTACACATTAACAGAAGATGCTGCACCAACAAATTATATTCCGTCCGTAGATAACTGGGTGGTTAAGGTAGCAAAAAATGACGCAGGAACGTTAGTTGCTACGATGTACCTTTCAGATGGTGAAACCGCTTATACTAAGAAAGAGGGAGATTATTATGATGTTCTGAATCTTACTGAGCAGGAACTTATAGACAGTGTGATGGATTATAGTAAGACAGCAAAGGTGACAGATTGGGATAAGCGTACCTATGACATTGATATCAAAGCTTCATCTAAGTTGACCAAGTCTACAACGATAACGAATAATGAGGTGTCTGACACGATGCTGGTATTGGATGTTTCTGGTTCGATGTTGTTTGATAGTGCCCATACGACTGGAAGTCAGGAGTATGCTACATTTTATGGTGAATGTAATCAGAATACATTGAATAATCTTGACACGACAAAGATTTATTATTATGGAAAGGGTACCAGGACGGTATGGTATCAAAATCAATACAGTTATACAAATTTAGCTCACCCGATGATTTATGTAGATGGAAAATGGAAATACTTGGCGAGCGGAGACTTCTGGGTGGATGTACCTACCTCCTCAAATACATCAATTTATACAAGTGCTAGCCGATTGAATGGACTGAAAGAGGCGGCGATGGGATTTGTAAGTTCTATGGCACAGTCTTCTCCAAACAGCAAGCTGGGAATTGCAACATTCAACTCTAATTTAGAAGAAACCGTTGCTATAGAGACTATTGGTACGAATGTTAATGGTATTTTAATGAAGATAGCAGCGATGACAGCATCGGGAGGAACCCAGCAGGATAAGGGATTAAGCAATGCACGAATACAGTTAGAGACCTTATTATCTGATGGAAAGTCAAAAAACGTTATTCTATTTACAGATGGAGAACCAACAGGAACGGGTAATACCTGGAATAGTACAGCGGCGACAGCAGCGGAAAATGAAGCCGATAGAATAAAAGAAAAAGGCATCAAGATTTATACCGTTGGTTTTGCATTAAATGATAAGACAAAAGCATGGTTAGCAGGAGGCAAAGATGGGAACACACCTTATAAAGGAATTGCTTCTAAAGACTGTGCACTGACAGCGGATAACATTGATCAGTTAAAGACCATATTTAAGGAACTCCAGCAGACCATGACACAGAGTCTTGACATTAAACCGGCACAGATTAAGGATGTCATTGATCCGAGGTTTACGATTATTGGTGATGATAAGAAGCCGATTACTCAGGATTATACAGTCACAAAGAACGGAACGACTTACAATACAGAAACAGGAATTCCATTGTCCAACGGAGGAACTGTTTATTACGGAGAATTTGAGCAGAAAGATGCCAATGGAAATGTAGTAAAAGATGCGAATGGAAATCCTGTAAAGAAAACATATCAGTATATTGTATGGAATGATGAGACGATACCGAATAAAACAAAAGGAGAATGGCATAAGACGATTTCTGTTGTTGCCAAAGAGGAATATATCGGTGGTAATAATATTCCTACCAACATTTCTCCAGATTCTCAGATTACAACAAGTTACGGTGATGCGACATTGCCGCAGCCAAAGGTGAATGTAAAGGCAGATCTTCTTGTGAATAATCATGAAGAAAAAGTCTTTTATGGAGAGAAGAGCCCGTATAGTGATGATATCTTAAAGCAATTATTTGATACAGCAAATCCTCAGGGTGAGATTAAAACACTAGAAGGTACGACCAAGAAGGTAACATATACAATTGGCGCAGACGGTAATCCAATAGAGGCCAATGACTTTATATTGAAATGGTATAAAGATGCCGACTGTACAGAAGAGATAACACCAGGAGAGGAATATATGGAGGATGAGGCTCCAGAACCTTCTGAAAAGAATTATTATCTTAAAGTAACGTATAATAAGATGCAGCAAGCGACAGACAAGAGCGATGCAAATACAAAGATTGGAGATGAGGTTAAAAATAATAATGTTCCGTTAATGGCACATAATTCCGAAGATTCCAAGACGAGAGAATATGGAGTTTATAAGATTACAGTTGTCCCAGGCCAGATCGAAATCGAGAAAAAATTATTAAGTGACAGTAAGTATGTAGGTGCTCATTCGAAAAGCTCAAGCTTTACCTTTACAGTAAAGAAGATAAAGGATGAAAATGGAAATGTGTTAGACTCACCAATAAAAGTTGGCGATTTTACTGTGACTTTTGACAAAGGTGATACTTCTTTTACAAAAGCAGTTTCTGATGATAAAAACCTGCTCAGTAATTTGAAAAAAGGAGTTTATGAGGTTTCTGAAACATTACCAGCTTCTGATTATGAGTTTAAGAGTGCCGAGATAGCAGGAGAAACAAATTGTGCAAGTAACAAGGAAACAGATAAAAACACACTTACCTTTGCAATTGGCTATGAGGATTTAAACACACCAGGAAGTCGAAATGTTACTAAGAATCTTGGGAAGGCACTGTATACCAATGAAAGACTTTCTTCCATTACAATGAAGAAAATTGGTGAAAAAGACAGTGAGAATAAAGATACCCCTCTGAAAGGTGCCAAATTCAAGATTGAAAGAATTACAGAGACAGATGGGAAAGAATCTTATGAATCAGCGAAGGCCGATGGTTCCGATTATATTATCGAAACAGCCGAGGATGGAACTGCCGTATTTGAAGGACTTAAGGAAGGAAAATATAGAATCACCGAAGTTCAGTCACCGAAAGGATATAGCCTTTTAGCGAATCCAATAGAAGTAACTTTACCATATGTTACATCAGGTAATGCAGGAGTTGAAACAAATGGTAAACCTGTTAAAGTAGGAGATACAGATTATTATTATTATTATGATCTTACTTACACAGTTAAGAATAACAAACTCTTTGATATGCCAGAAGCCGGTGGAGGTTTCCGGGCAACACTCTTTGGTATTGCAATTATGATTATCGCCGGAGGCTGGTACATCATTCGCAGAAGACGAAAAATCGTATAATTCTTTACAATATTTTTCATTCTAATATACCGGGGCTCATCCGCCCCGTATATATAAAAGACACTCAGAGACAAACAATTTTATGTTTCAAAAATAACAAAGGAAGCGGGGAACGAATATGAAGAAGTTATGGAAGAAACTATTAGCAGTGACAACAGCAGTGATGATGGCTATTACGTTATTACCGGCAATGGCGAATGCAAATGCAACAGATGGAAAGGGAAGTGTAACCATTATAAAAAATGGTGAAAAGTCAGATGAATTTTTAGCTGGAGCAAAATTTTCTTTTTATAAGATAGCATCTATAACAAATTCAGAGGGAAAAGACTGGAAATATACAGTAGAAGAAGCTTATCGGGAAAAGTTAGGTGATAACGGAATTGCTAAAAATCTTAATGATCTTCCTTCTTCTGCCTGGGAAGCTGAGATTGATGTATTAGCAGCTATTAATGCTACTGCTATTAAAGAAAGTAAAGCGTCAGCAGAGAAGACAGGTTCTACAGGAGCAACAGAACTTCCATTAGGTGTATATCTTGTAAAAGAAACAACTACTCCAGCAGGTTATGTAGCAAGTAAGCCATTTATTGTATCTGTTCCATCAACAGATAACTATGATACAGCTGGAAAAGAAGGTACAGAATTTATTTATGATATAACAGCAAAGCCAAAAAACAGTAAAATGTCTGTAGATAAAACAATTGTTAATGAAGATAAGACAGCGTATATTGGTGGATTTGTAGAATATAAAGTTGAAACATAGATTCCTAAATATGGAACAGAGTATACAAATCCTGTATTTAATATCTACGATAAAATGAGTAATGGATTATCTTTTGTAAATGATGCAGCGCATAAGTTAAAAGTTTTTGTAGGCGGTACAGAAATAGTTGAAGGAGAGAATACATATACTTTAGCAACAAATGGATTAAGTGATGAAAAAACATTTGAAATTCAGTTCGCAAAAGCATTTTTAGAAAACAAAGAAAACAAAGGGAAAAAAGTCGAAGTAACATATTATGCACAGGTTAATAAGAATGCTGTATATATAAATGAGAACAGTGCTAATATCACATACCAGAATAAGCCAGGAGAAACAACAGATGCTACTCCAAGTGAAAAAAATGTATATACATATGGTATTGACCTGACCAAAAAAGGAGATAAATCTGCTGATGCAGATGGTTTAGACGGAGCAGAATTTACTTTAGCAGTCGCAAATGGTGAGATGATTTCTATTCTTGTTAATGGAACTAAGGTTGATGTTAATGGAAACAGCAAAGATGAATTTCGGACAACAACAGTAGGGATTAAGAAAGGTAAATTAGTCTTCAAAGGATTAAAGGCTGGCACATATACATTAACAGAGACAAAGTCTCCAAGTGGATATAGTTTAGCGAAGAATCCTATCACAATCGTAATTACAGCCAATAAAGATGGAAGTTTTGCTAGTGCAACTGTAAATGAAAATACAGTTACAAATGATGTAAAGGATGGTATTGTTCCAGTCGGTCTTCAGAACAAGAGTGGCTTTAGCCTCCCAGCAACCGGTGGAATGGGTACCTACCTCTTCACAATCGGCGGTCTTGTAATCATGGCTGGCGCTGCACTTCTTCTTATCGCTTCTAGAAAAAGAAGAGCATAATAAAAAGTGTATATCACGAAGCGCTTGAAGAGAGAACATAAATAACAAAAAAACATACTAGAATATATTAACTGAATTGAAAAGTGACAGAAGCAGATTTTGTCTCTGAATAATAATAGCCGAAAGGCAGCTTACGGGGAAGTCTCATATGACTTCCCCGTGATTACAACAGGGTGGGAACAGGATGAAGCAGAAGATTATAAATATAGTATTAGGCCTGTTCTTTTTAGCAGGATTAGGTATTACCTTGTATCCGATGTTCAGTGACTGGTATATCAGTCGTCATCAGGGACAGGTAGTAGATAATTATGATAAGAAAGCGGCACAGATGTCGCAAAAAGAGATTAATGAAGCGCTGGAAAAGGCGCAGGAATATAATGAAGAACTTCTTGGAAATGTTGTGCTGACGGACCCTTTTGATCCGGCGGCAGTAGAAAAACAGAATGAAGATTACGATAATCTTTTAAATATCGCCGGAGACGGTGTTATGGGATCGGTGGAGATACCTTCGATTGATGTATATCTACCTATCTATCATGGAACAGACAGCGAGTCGCTCGAAAAGGGAGCGGGGCATCTTGAGAATAGTTCTCTTCCTGTAGGGGGAAAGGGAACCCATTCGATTATTTCAGCTCATACCGGATTGCCGTCTGCAAAAATGTTTGATAATCTTACAGAGGTAAAGGCGGGAGATGTCTTTTACATTCATGTACTGAATCGAACGCTGGCTTATGAAGTAGATCAGATCAAGGTTGTTCTGCCGGAGAACGTATCGGATCTGTTAATTGATAAAAATAAAGACTATGTAACTCTGGTAACCTGTACTCCTTATGGAATTAACAGTCACAGACTTCTTGTAAGGGGAACACGCATCCCGTATAAGGAGGCGAAGAAGAAGGATAACTCGAAGAAGAAGGGCAATACTATGTGGAAGGCATATGCGCTCATGCTTGTTCTTGCGGTTGTTTTAATTATTTTATTATGGTATTATTTTCATATAAGACCAAATAAGGGGAAGAAGAGAAAGAATAGCAGAACAGGGAAGAAAGTAAAGAAAAGACAGGTCAGGAGAAATGAAAAGTAAGATACTGGGAATACTGATTGCACTGCTTTTTGCAGCGGGGTATGTTACCTTGAATTATCCGGTTCTTGGAACATTGTATAATCAGATTCGTGAGGGAAAGGTTATGGATTCTTACGACCATGCAGTCCATACGATGGATAAGGAGAAGCGTAAGAAGTACTGGGAGGAAGCCGAGGAGTATAATGCGATGCTGGTGAGGGAGAACCCACAGCTATCGGATGCATTTTCTCAGGAGGCGAAGAAGTCAGACAGTGCATATAGTCATGTGCTGGATATGGAGGACAGTGGTGTTATGGGAGCTTTGGAGATTCCAAAGATTTCATTGTACCTGCCGATTTATCATGGGACTTCACAGGAAGTATTAGAGAAAGGAATTGGACATCTGGAAGGAACGTCGATTCCCATTGGCGGGAAGAACACACATGCAGTTTTGACGGGGCACAGAGGATTGCCCAGTGCGGAACTTTTCTCAAATCTGGACCAGTTAGAGAGGAACGATGAATTCTATATTCACATTCTGGGGAAGACACTGGCATATAAGGTGTTTCAAGTGGAGACGGTGAAGCCGGAAGACACAGGACATCTTACGATCGCGAAGGGACAGGACAGGGTAACGTTAGTAACCTGTACTCCATATGGAATTAATACACATCGTTTGTTAGTTCATGCAAGAAGAGTACCATATAAGACAGAAAGTACTAACTCGCAGAAGAATACATTATGGAAGTGGTTATTGAAGCAGAGGACTTTCTTGATTTCGACAGGAGTTCTTGTACTTTTGATTATTTACAGTCTGGTGCGTAGCAGGCAGCGAAGGCGGCAAAAGAGACGTAAACATAAAAAGAAGTCAGGCAGTAAAAAGAGAAAGTGATAAAACAAATCCATAACCAATCATGAAAAAGGAGGAGCAATTGATGAAATCTATAATAATTAAATACAGCAAATATATTCTTACCTTGTTAGCTGTAGCTGCGATGGCAGTAGGATTATTAATGCCGGCCCAGATTAAAGCGGCAGACAGTTATAACAAAGATAAGAAAGGCAGCATAACAATTAATTTAGATGATGTAAAGCAGGGAGACAGCATTACCAATAAGGCCAACGTTTCTATTAGCATTTATCAGGTTGCATCTATCAGTCATGATGGAGTAAATATTTCTTTTGATATTGTTAGTTCATTGAAATCTACAGGTGTAGATGTCAATGATATTACAACAAGTGATAAGAACCTGAATTCGGCGAAGAAGCTTACTACTGTCATTGACAATTCCGGTATTTCATCAGTAACAAAGAAAACAGATAGTAACGGTAAAGTTAGTTTTACGGATCTGGCGCAGGGAATGTATCTTGTCGAAGAAAAAGACAGCGCTTCTTATGGGATGTTTTCTCCATTTTTAGTTGCGATTCCATATATGGAAGATGGACAGAACTGGATTTATGATGTGGAGACTTATACCAAGGGAGTAAGTAATCAGCAGGGTTCTTTAGAAGTAACAAAGGCTTTAGTTTATATGGATCCGGAAACAGGGAAGATTTATAATCTGCAGGCGCCGAAATCTTATGAAGAGAATGGAGAGACTGTTCCAGGAGCAAGATATTATGTTGGATTGTTCTGCGATGCCGAAGGAACGATTCCTTATGGAAAGAATTACTTGAAGACAATTGATTTTAATGGAAGCCACAGTGAGACAATAAAGTATGATAATCTTCCAGACGGTATTTATTATCTGTTCGAAACAGATGAGAATGGTGTTCCATATGCTATGGGAGAGACCCATACAGAGAAGGATAGAACATATAAATGTGTAGTTGGAGATGGCTCCGGTGATTCTGCAGATAATAAAGTGCAGTTACAGGGCCGTCCACAGGGAAAGATGAATATCAGTAACGTATTTACTATTATTCCTGATGATTTCGTGGTTGTAGCAGAGCTGACCATTGAGAAGAAGGTGCTTGATCAGAATGGACAGCAGACAACAACAAATGATACGTTCTATGCTTCTGTCTACAAGCAGACAGGTTCAGACGATAATGTAGAGAATGAACTTATTCAGACAGTACAGTTACAGCAGAATGGTAAGGTGACTGTACCTGTTCGAGTTGAGAAGGATGGCAGCACAACAAAAGTTTACATAGAAGAGACAGATGCAGATGGTAACACGATTGATCCAGATAATTTTGCTTATAAGATCAGTGGTGAGGGCAATGTAGAATTATCTATGGAACAGCAAACTGGTACGATCACTCTTACAAATAGAGAAAAAGGTGACGAGGAGGAAGAGACAACTTCTAGTGAAGAGGAGACTACTTCAACAGAAAAGGAAAAGACACCACCTAATAATAAGAAGAAGAAGTCTAAGAGTGGTAAGACTGGCGATACTACACCAATCCTGACATGGATTATCATTGGAGTGGCTGCAGCCGTTGTGATTATCTTCCTTGTAGTAAGAAGACGAAAAAGTGAATAAAGCGTGATATAGCGTTTTCAGTATGCAGATACTTTCCGTATATGAGTGAATTGGTTACCATTTTTTAACTACATTTTATGGATATCACTGATAATAATATGTAGTTATACTGAGTATTAATAATTTTAAAGCAAGTAGAAAACTTCTACTTATATTCTTAAATTCCTACACCAGGCAATTTGATTCAAACAAAATCAAGCCAAAGACAGTACCCGAAGAGAGAAGCCGCCCTATATCTGTGGTCTTAGAACGAGGACTGAATGTGAGCCGTCAAGCGAACATTCAGCCCATAGTGATAGAGTCACAGATATAGGGCGGCTTCTCTCTTCGGGTGCGTCTATTTCTTATATGAATTAAATCAGAACAAATATTTGGATTTTGTCTGTACATTTGTTCGTATATTTGATATAATCGGAAACATACTACGATAAGAGGGAGGATTTGCTTCATGGACCATTTCGAATTAGTGTCGGACTTCGCGCCGACTGGAGACCAGCCACAGGCAATTGAGGAGCTGGTAAAGGGATTTAAAGAAGGGAATCAGTTTGAGACTTTGCTTGGAGTTACTGGTTCCGGTAAGACATTTACGATGGCGAATGTCATTGCACAGTTGAATAAGCCGACGCTGATTCTGGCACATAATAAGACTCTGGCAGCGCAGCTTTACAGTGAGTTTAAGGCATTTTTTCCACATAATGCGGTAGAATATTTTGTGTCTTATTATGATTATTATCAGCCGGAAGCATATGTTCCTTCTACGGATACTTATATAGAGAAGGATTCTTCGATTAATGATGAGATAGATAAGCTGCGCCACAGTGCGACAGCAGCGCTGATTGAGAGGAAGGATGTCATTGTTGTGTCATCGGTTTCGTGTATTTACGGCATTGGTAGCAAGAACGATTATGCGAAGATGATGATTTCGCTGCGCCCTGGAATGGAGATTGACAGGGATGAGGTTGTACGCCGTCTGATTGATATCCAGTATGTGCGTAATGAGCTTGATTTTAAGAGAGGCAGTTTCCGTGTACGTGGGGATGTGCTGGAAGTTGTGCCGGTTTCTTCTTTTGAAGATGCGATTCATATTGAGTTTTTTGGCGATGAGATTGATCGGATTATGCAGGTCGATGTGCTGACGGGAGAGATTAAGGCAAGTCTTAATTTTGCGATTATTTTTCCGGCTTCGCATTATGTTGTGCCGCAGGAACAGATTGAGCGTGCGGTGAAGACGATTAAGGAAGAACTTGACGAGAGAGTGGAATATTTTAAGGAGAACGATCAGCTTTTAGAGGCACAGAGAATTTCAGAACGAACGAATTTTGATATAGAGATGTTAAAAGAGACAGGATTTTGTTCTGGAATTGAGAATTATTCGAGACATCTTACGGGATTAGAGCCGGGGAAGGCTCCGTATACGCTGATTGATTTCTTTGGGGATGATTTTCTTATGATTGTCGATGAGTCGCATATTACGATTCCGCAGGTGCGTGGAATGTATGCAGGAGACCGTTCAAGAAAGCAGACATTAGTTGATTTCGGATTCCGATTGCCTTCAGCTTTAGATAACCGTCCTCTTAATTTTGATGAATTTGAGGAGAGAATTGATCAGATGCTTTTTGTATCTGCGACTCCGAATGTGTACGAGGGAGAGCATGAGATGCTCCGGGCAGAACAGATTATCCGTCCGACAGGACTTCTTGACCCACCGATTGATGTTCGGCCAGTAGAGGGACAGATTGATGATTTGATTAGTGAGATTAATAAAGAGGTAGCAAAGAAGAATAAAGTTCTGGTAACTACCCTGACGAAGCGGATGGCAGAAGATTTGACTGCTTATATGAAAGAACTGGATATTCGTGTGAAATATCTTCATTCTGATATTGATACCTTAGAAAGAATTGAAATCGTAAGAGATTTGCGAATGGGTGTATTTGATGTTCTTGTTGGAATTAACCTTTTAAGAGAGGGATTAGATATTCCAGAGGTTACGCTGATTGCTATTCTTGATGCGGATAAGGAAGGATTTTTACGTTCAGAAACTTCTCTTGTACAGACAATCGGACGTGCCGCACGAAATGCAGAAGGACACGTTATTATGTACGGAGATACGATTACAGACTCCATGCGTGCTGCCATCACAGAAACAAAGCGGCGTCGTGAAATTCAGATGGCATATAATGAAGAACATGGCATTACGCCAAAGACTATTCAAAAGGCAATTCGAGATGTCATTTCTATTATCAATGAAGAAGCACCAGAGAAGAGCCGAGGTTCCTTAAAGAAAGATACGGAATCTATGAACCGTAAGGAACTTACGGAAATGATAGCTAAGTTAACAAAGAAGATGAATAAGGCAGCGGCAGAACTGAACTTTGAAGAAGCGGCAGAATTAAGAGATGAACTGAAAAAGTATAAGATTGCTTTGAGGGATTATGACGATTAGAAAGGATACAATATAATGAGCGAAAAGAAAGAATACATTCGCATTCGAGGGGCGCGTGAGCATAACCTTAAAAATATTAATATAGATATACCGAGAAATGAATTTGTAGTACTGACAGGACTTTCAGGTTCTGGTAAGTCCTCACTGGCATTTGATACGATTTATGCGGAGGGACAGAGAAGATATATG
>OFMU01000997.1_pt1 | contig 17575 bp, 13 predicted proteins | sample 1541861 | NCBI WGS metagenome assembly OFMU01 (sample SAMN04209238, study PRJEB22552) | human gut metagenome | biome: gut; material: feces | host: Homo sapiens | place: USA: Oklahoma
GCTCCGAGATGAGGAATTACAATCGCGCCTTTGACACCTGCGATTTCCGGTGTCGGGAAGTCTGTGACATAATGTTTTACTTTTCCAGCTACAAGTGCATCTACCATTGCCTCGGAATCTACCAGTACATCCCTTGCAAAGTTCAGCACGATCACTCCTTCTTTCATAAGACCCAGTGCATCTTTTCCGATCATGCCTTTCGTACTGTCAAGTGCCGGTACATGCACCGTGATATAATCACAGTTTTCATAAATTTCATCTACATTTGTTGTATGATGGATACTTCTTGACAGTCTCCATGCAGAATCTACGGATACATACGGATCATATCCATATACATCCATACCAAGATGTGTTGCCGCATTTGCAACCAGAACTCCAATTGCACCAAGACCGATCACACCAAGCTTTTTGCCTTCCAGCTCCTGTCCGGCAAATGCTTTCTTGGCTTTTTCTGCATCTTTGGCAATGTTCCCGTCTTCTTCGTTCTCCTGTACCCAGTTGATACCGCCGATGATATCTCTGGAAGCAAGAAGCATACCGGCAATTACCAGTTCCTTTACACCATTCGCATTGGCTCCCGGTGTGTTAAATACAACGATTCCCTGTTCTGCACATTTCTCAAGCGGAATATTGTTCACACCCGCACCGGCTCTTGCAATAGCTTTCAGATCCGGTGCAAATTCCATCTCGTGCATTGCCGCACTTCTTACCAGGATCGCATCTGCTGTTTCTGGTGTGCTTACAGGTGCATAGTCTTTTGTGAATTCATCCAGTCCTACCTGTGAAATTGGGTTCAGATTATGATACTTATACATGATTACAGATTCTCCTTTTCAAATGCTTTCATAAATTCTACCAGTTTCTCTACCCCTTCGATCGGCATCGCATTGTAGATACTTGCACGCATACCGCCGACACTTCTGTGTCCTTTCAGGTTCTCGAATCCGGCTTTTTTTGCCTCTTTCACGAATTTTGCATCCAGATCCTTATCACCTGTTACAAACGGAACATTCATAAGCGAACGGTCTTTTGGAACAACCGTGCCCTTGAACAGTTTGCTTTCATCCAGATAATCATAGAGAATCTTTGCTTTCTTTTCATTGCGCTCTTTGATTGCTTCCAGTCCGCCCTGTTTTTTCAGCCATTTAAACACTTTACCACAGATATAGATTCCATATACCGGTGGTGTATTGTATAAAGACTTGGCATCTGCATGCGTCTTATACTTCAACATAGTCGGTGTACCTTCTAATACATCATCTGTGATCAGATCCTCACGGATAATTGCGATCACAACACCTGCAGGTCCGACATTTTTCTGAACACCGCCGTAGATCACGCCGTATTTTGACACATCTACCGGTTCAGACAGGAAGCAGGATGATACATCTGCCACCAGTGTCTTTCCTTTGGTATTCGGAAGCTCTTTGAACTTCGTACCATAAATCGTATTATTCTCGCAGATATATACATAATCTGCATCTTCAGAGATATCGAGGTCTGAGCAGTCCGGAATATAAGAAAATGTCTTATCTTCGGAAGATGCGATCACATGGACCTCTCCGTATTTTTCTGCTTCTTTGGCTGCCTTTTTCGCCCACTGTCCGGTTACGATATAGTCAGCCACTTTGTTCTTCATCAGATTCATAGGAATCATGGCAAATTGCTGAGACGCTCCGCCCTGTAAAAATAATACTTTATAGTTATCCGGGATATGCATCAGTTCACGGATATCGGCTTCTGCTGTCTCAATAATCTCCTGGAACACCGATGAACGGTGACTCATTTCCATAACCGACATTCCACAGCCCTGATAGTTTAACATCTCTGCTGCTGCTTCTTTTAATACTTCTTCCGGCAATACGGCCGGGCCTGCTGAAAAATTGTACACTCTGCTCATTGTTGTTCCTCCACTTTCCTTTACTTTTTTCTTTTACTATTCTGCATTTTTTGCTTCCAGGTCTTTTTCATCAAAAGCTTCATTGATTGGGGCGCCAGGGGCAACCATCGGCCATACCTTGTCATCACTGTCAATCTGGCAGTCGATCACCACCGGATGTCCGCTCTTTAACGCGTTCGCAAATGCTTCTTTGAATTCTTCCTGGGTTGCCACACGTACTCCTTCTGCTCCCATAGCTTCTGCAAGTTTTACAAAATCTACGGCATCATTGAGTACAGTAGCCGAGTAACGCTGTCCGTAGAACAGGTTCTGCCACTGGCGGACCATACCAAGTACATGGTTGTTAATCACTACCTGGATCACCGGAATATTATGGCGTGCCGCGGTAGCGATCTCATTCATATTCATACGGAAACATCCGTCACCTGCAATATTGACAACGGTCTTTTCCGGTCTTCCGACCTTGGCTCCAAGTGAAGCTCCAAGACCATATCCCATGGTTCCAAGTCCTCCTGAGGTAAGGAGTGTTCTTGGCTCTGTATATTTATAATACTGTGCTGCCCACATCTGGTGCTGTCCGACTTCTGTCGAAATGATTGCTTCACCATTTGTCTGACGGTAGATCTCTTCTACAACAAACGGTCCGCTGAGCACATCCGGATGATAGGTCATCGGATATTTCTCTTTGTAAGACATGATCTGTTCTACCCATGCCTTGTGATCCTGCTGTTCCAGACGCTCATTCATCTTCTGAAGAACGACTTTCAGATCACCGACCACACCTTCTGTGATCAGAATATTTTTATTCATCTCTGCAGCATCTACATCAAACTGTAAGATTTTTGCATTCTGGGCAAATTTCTTTGCATTTCCTGTTACACGGTCACTGAATCTTGCTCCTGCGACGATCAGAAGATCACATTCACTGACTCCGTAGTTGGATGCCTTTGTTCCATGCATTCCGAGCATTCCGGTATATAACGGATCTGTTCCCGGGAATGCTCCTTTTCCCATCAGGGAATCGGTAACCGGAGCATCTACCTTCTTTACGAATTCATATAATTCTTTGCTGGCTTCTGATAATACCGCTCCGCCACCGACAAATATGTATGGTTTCTCTGACTCCCGGATCATACGTACTGCACTTTCCAGATCTTTTTCACAGATATTTTCGGATGGTTTTACAACCTTTGGTTCCTGTGCTGTAAATTCTGCTTTGTTCGCAGTTACATCTTTCGGGATATCGATCAGGACCGGTCCCGGTCTTCCTTCTTTGGCTATCACGAATGCCTTACGTATCGTATCCGCCAGATTATTGACATCTTTTACAATATAGTTATGCTTGGTGATTGGCATTGTAACACCTGCAATATCGATCTCCTGGAAACTATCTTTTCCCAGAAGTGATACTCCTACATTACAGGTAATTGCAACGACCGGAATCGAATCCATGTATGCGGTTGCAATTCCGGTTACAAGGTTTGTTGCACCCGGTCCGCTGGTTGCAAGACATACACCGACTTTTCCTGTCGCTCTTGCATATCCGTCTGCCGCATGAGCAGCACCCTGCTCATGTGACGTAAGGATATGTGTAATCTCATCTTTATGTTTATATAATTCATCGTATACGTTCAAAATCGCTCCGCCCGGATAACCGAATACGGTATCGACGCCCTGCTCTTTCAAACACTTAATTACGATCTGTGATCCTGTTAACTGCATACCATTCATTCCCCTGTCATGATTTATTTTGCTTTTGGAACTTCGAGAATTGCTCCTCTGTTTCCAGAAGTAACCATTGCCGCATATCTTGCAAGATATCCGGTTGTAACTTTTGGTTCTCTCGGAGTCCAGTTTGCTTTTCTCTTCGCAAGTTCTTCATCGGATACATCCAGATGAATAGAAAGGTTCGGAATATCGATCTGGATCAGGTCTCCTTCTTCTACCAGTGCGATCGGTCCACCAACAGCTGCTTCCGGAGATACGTGTCCGATAGATGCCCCTCTGGATGCACCACTGAAACGTCCGTCTGTGATCAGCGCTACACTTGAGCCAAGTCCCATACCTGCGATTGCAGATGTAGGATTTAACATCTCACGCATTCCAGGGCCTCCCTTTGGCCCTTCGTAACGGATAACGACAACGTCACCGGCAACGATCTTACCACCTTTGATCGCTGCAATTGCATCTTCTTCACAGTCAAATACTCTTGCAGGTCCTTCGTGTACCAGCATCTCGTCTACAACAGCGGAACGTTTTACAACGCTTCCGTCCGGCGCAAGATTTCCTTTTAATACTGCAAGCCCGCCTGTTGGTGTGTATGGATTATCAATTGGACGAATTACTTCCGGATCTTTGTTGACCACGCCTTCGATATTCTCTCCAACAGTCTTTCCTGTAACTGTCATACATTCTGTATGCAGAAGGTCTTTCTTATTCAGCTCTGCCATAACTGCATATACACCGCCGGCTTCGTTCAGATCTTCCATGTATGTCGGGCCTGCCGGTGCAAGGTGGCAGAGGTTCGGTGTCTTTTCGCTGATTCCATTTGCAAAATCAATCTCGAAATCCATTCCTACTTCGTGTGCGATTGCAGGGAGGTGAAGCATACTGTTGGTAGAGCATCCAAGTGCCATGTCAACCGTAAGTGCATTCAGGATTGCTTCTTTTGTCATGATATCTCTTGGACGGATATTCTTCTCAAGAAGTTCCATAACCTTCATACCTGCATGCTTTGCAAGACGGATTCTTTCTGAATAAACTGCCGGAATTGTTCCATTTCCACGAAGTCCCATACCAAGTACTTCTGTCAGACAGTTCATACTGTTCGCTGTGTACATTCCGGAACATGATCCGCATGTCGGACATACTTTGTTCTCGAATTCGCACAGATCTGCATCTGACATCGTTCCTGCAGCGTTTGCTCCTACTGCCTCGAACATGCTGGAAAGGCTTCTCTTCTGTCCTTTTACATGTCCTGCAAGCATCGGTCCTCCGCTGACGAATACAGTTGGAACATTGATTCTTGCTGCAGCCATCAGAAGTCCCGGTACGTTCTTATCACAATTCGGGATCATAACAAGCGCATCAAACTGATGTGCCATTGCCATTGCCTCTGTAGAATCTGCGATCAGGTCTCTGGTTACCAGAGAATACTTCATTCCGATATGTCCCATTGCGATTCCGTCACAGACTGCTATTGCAGGGAACATGATCGGTGTACCGCCTGCCATGGCAACTCCCTGTTTTACTGCATTTGCGATCTTATCCAGATTCATATGTCCAGGTACGATCTCATTGTATGAACATACGATACCGACTAGTGGTCTGTTCATCTCTTCCTCGGTAAGTCCGAGTGCATTGAACAGCGAGCGGTGAGGCGCCTGCTGTTTTCCTTTTGTTACTGTATCACTTCTCATTCTTTTTTATCCTCCTGTTATCTTTCTATTCAATTTCTTCTATATATAACTCTGTAAATCCGTAATTCTATGCAGCAGACAATTACTGAATGTTTGCTGCGATCAGACTTCCCATCTCTTCTGTACCAATCTGAGTCTTTCCGTCCGACATAATATCAATCGTACGATATCCGTCTTTTAATACTTTTGAAACAGCTGCTTCGATCGCATCTGCTTCTTTGTCCAGATCAAAGCTGAAACGGAGCATCATTGCTGCTGAAAGGATGGTTGCGATCGGATTCGCGATTCCTTTTCCTGCAATATCCGGTGCAGATCCACCACTTGGTTCATACAAGCCGAATTTTGTCTCATTTAAGCTGGCACTTGCAAGCATTCCGATCGATCCTGTCACCATACTTGCTTCATCTGAAAGAATGTCTCCGAACATGTTCTCTGTAAGGATAACGTCAAACTGTTTCGGATCTTTTACAAGCTGCATTGCACAGTTGTCTACCAACATATTTTCAACTGTTACTTCCGGATAATCCTTTGAAACTTCTTCTACTACTTTTCTCCATAATCTGGAAGAATCCAGTACATTCGCTTTATCTACACTTGTGACTTTCTTACGGCGTTTCATTGCAATATCAAATCCGCGTTTTGCAATTCGTCTAATCTCTTCTTCATTATATGTAAGAGAATCCTGTGCTGTCATTACACCATTTACTTCTTCTGTCTTTCTCTCTCCAAAGTACAGACCGCCGGTCAGCTCTCTCATGATCATCATGTCAAATCCGCCTTCTGTAATCTCTTCTTTCAGCGGGCATGCACCTTTCAGTTCATCATAAAGCACTGCAGGTCTTAAGTTTGCGAAAAGATTCAGCGCTTTTCTGATCTTTAAAAGTCCTGCTTCCGGTCTCTTGGATGGCTCTAACTTGTACCATGGAGATGTCTTTGCATCTCCTCCGATGGAACCCATCAGAACTGCATCACATGCTTTTGCCTCGGCGATCGTCTCATCTGTAAGCGGTACTCCGTGAACATCAATGGATGCTCCCCCCATGAGTAACTGTGTATAATCACAGGTATGTCCATATACTTCTGCAACTTTATTCAGAACTTTCATTGCCTCCGTTACAATCTCCGGGCCAATTCCGTCTCCCTTAATCACACCAATTTTAAGATTCATAGTTCTTCTTCCTTCCTTCGGTAAAAATCTATAAAAATAATATTATCGTATTTTTATGCATGTTTCAAGACTTTAATTGGCTAAATTGACAAATTGCTACATTTTACATACTAAAAAAGACTTTTTATCATATTTCTTGTACACTTTGTTGATTTCTATCCACTCGATACATTCTTGCAATCTCTTTGATAACCGGAAGCTTTTTACAATTGCATGATACAGAGAACTTGCCACTGGCAACTTCTCTTGCATACTTTGGTATAACAAAAAAATTACGGAACACATATTTCTATGTGCTCCGTAATTTTTATTGCCATGCATTCGTAAAGAGCTGCCAGTAGCAGGTCCTGTAGATACCAAAGTATACAACTGCCAGCGGCAGATTCTATGCATGATATTTCGCTGTTTCAAGAATCCGGTTCGCATTTTCCACACGCTCTTTCGATGGCGGATCAATGCCTTCCAGCTGATACGGGATTCCCAGTTCTTTCCATTTATATACACCAAGTGTATGATATGGAAGAACCTCAACTTTCTCTACGTTATCAAGTGTTTCTATAAAGTCATGAAGTCTGTGCAGATACTCGTCTTTATCGCTTCTTTCCGGAACCAGGACGTGACGGATCCAGACTGGTTTTCCGGTCTCTGAAAGATATTCTGCCATATCAAGAATATTCTTATTCGTCTGACCGGTAAGGATCTTATGCTGCTCATCATCAATATGCTTGATATCCAGCATTACAAGATCTGTCACCTTCATAAGTTCCTGGAATTTACTGAAGAATGGCTCTTCTCTTGTAAATGGATTCCCGCAGGTATCCAGTGTTGTGTTGATTCCTCTTTCTTTGGCTTTCTGGAACAACTCCAGCAGAAAATCGATCTGCAGAAGCGGTTCGCCTCCACTGACGGTAATACCGCCCTTACTTCCCCAGTAAGTGCGGTATTTCCAGGCTTTATCAATCAGTTCATCTGCTGTGTAGAGAGTCCCTGAATTCATGTTCCATGTGTCCGGGTTATGACAGAACTGGCAGCGCATTGCACAGCCGGTCGTAAATATCAGATACCGGACACCTGGACCGTCAACGGAGCCGAAACTTTCCAGAGAATGAATATATCCTTGGGTCATAGTTTTGCTCCTTTTCTTATTTATTACATGTAATTCGCCATGTACTCCGCCATGCGCAGCTCGATTCCGCTTTGCTTCATCTCGCTGACGGCTGTCGCCGTATATCGTCTGATCCAGATATCATAATTCAAGCAAGCTTGATTATAACATCTGTCTCATCTGATGCATGGCTCATAGCTTTTACATATGATCGTGGCAAGTTCTTGCGATAACGTCTAACTGCTGTTCGCGAGTCAGGTCGATGAACTTAACTGCGTATCCAGATACACGGATTGTGAAGTTAGCGTATTCTGGTTTCTCTGGGTGTTCCATAGCGTCAACCAGTTTGTCTGTACCAAATACGTTAACGTTCAGGTGATGTGCTCCCTGATCGAAGTATCCGTCCATTACATGTGCAAGATTTTCTTTACGCTCGTCATCTGTGTGTCCAAGTGCACTTGGGCTGATTGTCTGAGTATTAGAAATACCATCCAGAGCCAGCTCGTATGGCAGCTTAGCAACAGAGTTAAGAGATGCAAGAAGTCCGCTCTTTTCTGCACCGTAAGATGGGTTAGCACCTGGTGAAAGTGGTTCTCCTGCTTTTCTTCCATCTGGAAGAGATCCTGTAGCCTTACCATATACTACGTTAGAAGTAATTGTAAGGATTGATGTTGTAGGTACAGAATTTCTGTATGTGTGGCACTTGTTCAGTTTGTGCATGAATGTTTTCAGAAGCCAGATAGCCATGTCATCTGCACGGTCATCATCGTTACCGTATCTTGGGAAGTCTCCTTCGATCTCGAAATCTTTTGTGATTCCGTCTTCGTCACGAATAGCTTTAACCTTAGCGTATTTGATAGCGCAAAGTGAATCTACTACGTGAGAGAATCCAGCGATACCTGTTGCGAATGAACGCTTAACATCTGTGTCGATCAGTGACATCTGAGCTGCTTCATAGTAGTATTTGTCATGCATATAGTGGATCATGTTCAGTGTATCAACATACAGTTTGCTTAACCATTCCATCATAGCATCGTATTTTTCCATTACTTCATCGAAGTCAAGATACTCAGATGTGATTGGTCTGTAAGCAGGTCCAACCTGAACTTTGTTCTTTTCATCAATACCACCGTTGATAGCGTATAACAGACACTTAGCAAGGTTTGCACGAGCTCCGAAGAACTGCATCTCTTTACCTGTCTCTGTAGCAGATACGCAGCAGCAGATTGAATAATCATCGCCCCATACCGGACGCATAACATCATCGTTCTCATACTGGATTGAGCTTGTTTCTACCGAAATCAGAGCTGCGAACTTCTTGAAGTTCTCTGGCAGTCTTGAAGAGTAAAGTACTGTAAGGTTTGGTTCTGGTGAAGGTCCCATGTTCTTCAGTGTGTGAAGGAAACGATAGTCGTTCTTTGTTACCATAGAACGTCCGTCCTGTCCAAGTCCACCAACTTCCAGTGTTGCCCATGTAGGGTCTCCTGAGAACAGTTCGTTGTATGATGGGATTCTTGCGAACTTAACCATACGGAATTTCATTACCATGTGGTCGATTAATTCCTGAGCTTCTTTTTCTGTGATCTTTCCAGCTTTTAAGTCTCTTTCAATATAGATATCAAGGAATGTAGAGATACGTCCAACACTCATTGCAGCTCCGTTCTGAGTCTTGATTGCTGCAAGATATCCGAAGTACAGCCACTGTACTGCTTCGTGAGCATCTTTAGCCGGCTGTGAAATGTCATAGCCATATACAGCTGCCATTTCTTTCATTTCTTTCAGAGCTTTGATCTGATCTGCAAGCTCTTCACGAAGACGGAAGTCTGTTCCCTTCATTCCGTGTCTTGCATAACGCTCAAAGTCATACTGTTTTTTCTCGATCAGGAAGTCGATACCATAAAGAGCTACACGACGGTAGTCACCAACGATACGTCCTCTTCCGTATGTATCCGGAAGACCTGTGATGATCTTGTTGTGTCTTGCTTTCTTCATTTCAGGTGTGTAAATATCAAATACTCCCTGGTTGTGTGTTTTATGATATTTTGTAAAGATCTTATGAAGTTCTTCGCTTGGCTGATAACCGTAAGTTGTACAAGCCTGCTCAGCCATCTTAATTCCACCGTATGGCATAAAAGCTCTCTTCAGAGGTTTGTCTGTCTGAAGACCAACAACCTTCTCAAGATCCTTTGTCTCTTCACTGATGTATCCTGGGCCATATGCTGTAAGACCAGATACTACTTCAGTTTCCATATCAAGAACGCCGCCCTTTGCACGCTCTTCTTTCTGAAGTTCCTGAAGCTTACCCCATAATGTATTGGTTGCTTCTGTTGGTCCTTCCAGGAAGGATTCGTCTCCTTCATATGGTGTATAGTTCTCCTGGATAAAGCTGCGAACGTCAACTGAGTTCACCCATTCTTTTCCTTTAAAACCAGCCCACTGCTCAAAATGTGCCATCTTTTTGTTCCCCTTTCCTATCTTTCATTTTCTTTTGCGCCGTCAGTATACCATTTCGTGAAGAAAATATCAAGACTTATTCTGATAATCGTTTTCAAAATCGCCCTTGTATGCAATTTTGTGCAATTTGTGTATATTTATACGAACAATATCGCTTTATTTTGCATTTTTTCAGGCACAATTTTACCTTTTGGGCACTAAAAGATGTGGAGGAACTGACGTTGGCATTCTGATCCCTCTTACATATTTTTGTATAAAAAAGAAGAACCTGCACATTATACAGATTCTCCATTCTTTTGCATTTTATTCTGCAGATGCTTTTTCAACCTGTGCGATTGCTGCTTTCTGCATTGGAATACGGCAGTTCTTGTTGCTTCCGAATTCTACGATTACATCTTCATCACTGATGTCGATCAGTACACCGTAAAATCCGCTTGTTGTCAGTACTGTATCTCCGACTTCCATCTCGTTGATCATTGCCTGAACTCTCTTCTGTTCTTTCTTCTGAGGTCTCATGAAGATCATGTAGAATCCTCCGAAAATAACTGCATATACAACAATTAAAATAACCCAGCTTGTACCGCTGGAGCTCTGTGCTGCTAATGAAAACATCTCTTTTCCTCCTACTCATCTTTAAACACTATTGCTATCATACACAAAAACCTCGCATTCAGCAAGGTTTTTTATGCTTTTTTCATTATTTTATTCATTCTTGCCCGTTACAGCGGCAATTTTTCTCTCTTTATACTCTTTATAACAGCCATGATCGATCGCATCACGGATCTCTTCCATCATTGTATTATAGAAACACAGATTATGAAGCACACACAGACGCATTCCCAGCATTTCTTTTGCTTTTAACAGATGTCTGATATATGCTCTTGAATAATTGCGGCATGCCGGACACTGGCATCCTTCTTCAATCGGTCTGTCATCCAGCTCAAATTTGGCATTGAACAGATTAAGTTTTCCATGATTCGTGTACACATGTCCATGTCTTCCATTTCTGCTTGGGTACACACAGTCAAAGAAATCTACGCCTCTGTCAACTGCTTCCAGAATATTCACCGGAGTTCCAACTCCCATCAGATAAGTCGGTTTATGATCTGGAAGATGGGGAACAACTGCATCCAGGATCCGGTACATCTCTTCATGAGATTCACCGACTGCCAGTCCGCCAACCGCATATCCATCCAGATCCAGTTTTGAAATCTCATCCGCATGTTTGATACGGATATCTTCATATACTCCGCCCTGATTGATTCCAAAAAGCATCTGATGCTTATTAATTGTATCCGGAAGCGAATTCAGGCGTTCCATTTCTTTTTTACATCGTACAAGCCATCTGGTCGTACGCGCCACAGATTTTTCTATATATTCCCTGTCAGCTACACTCGACGGGCACTCATCAAATGCCATCGCTATCGTAGATGCCAGATTCGACTGAATCCGCATACTCTCTTCCGGCCCCATAAATATTTTATGTCCGTCAATATGGGAATTGAAATACACTCCCTCTTCTTTGATTCTGCGCAGTCCCGCAAGTGAAAACACCTGAAATCCGCCCGAATCGGTAAGAATCGGCTTGTCCCAATTCATAAATTTGTGAAGTCCGCCCAATTTTTTTACCACTTCGTCTCCCGGACGCACATGTAAATGATAAGTATTTGATAATTCTACCTGCGTCTTTATCTCCTGCAAATCCGTAGTTGCCACAGCCCCTTTAATTGCAGCTGCCGTACCGACATTCATAAATACGGGGGTCTCGATGACCCCATGTACCGTATGCAGCCGTCCTCTTTTTGCAAGGCCGTCTTTTTTGATTAATTCATACATGATTATATTTCCTTTTTCTCTAATTATGTACTACCACCGGTGCTCCTGCCGAAATAAGTTCGAATAATTTTCCGGCCATCTCAGGCGGCATGTTTACACATCCATGTGATCCATTTGTCTGATACCTGCTGCCTCCGAATGTAGGCTGCCATGATGCATCATGGAAACCGACACCTCCGTTAAACGGCATCCAGTATTTTACAGGCGTCTCATACTCATAAGTACCATCTGCCTTTTTCGTTCCCTTAAGCGTCTGATCTTTTGCTTTATATGCAAGCGAATAGACACCGGTCGGAGTTGCATTTCCTTTATTTGGATTTCCCGTTACAACATCTGTCTCCAGAGCAATATGCCCATCTTTTACATAATACATATGCTGTGTTGTCAGATTAACCTCTGCGTAAGTATTTCCCACATCATTTCCATCATGACTTGCTGCACGGCTTGAATAATTGGGCTCTCTTGTTACTGTTTCCGCTTTTTGAATATTCGCAATCAGCGCATTGTACTCTGCTTCCTGATCAATCTTCCATCCGTAACTTCCACCCGAAACCGTAACGGTATTACCGCTTGCTGATGTAAATGTTCTTTCTTTTCCCTTTGTATCATACTTTGCTGCAAGTGACTGAACGTATTCTTTCACAGCACTTTCATCGAATGTCACATTCATATCATCGTCAACTTTAACCCACTTAGATATCATAGAAGAATCGACAACCTCTGTATTCGGTTTGAAATCATAGGTAACCGTTGCTCCAAGATATTTGTTCATTGCATCACAGGCTTCTGTTACCTTTTTGGAATCTGATGTGTAAGCCGGCTTTTCATAGCAGCCTGTTTTTAAAAGATCAAGCTTTTCATTTGCCCCGTTCACTGCGGTTATTACTGCCTTACGGAACTCTTCAGTCTTGATCGTTGTACCATCCGTCTCCGGTACAACCACAAATTTGTCCGTCTTGAATTCCGGATGTGCATTAACCGGTGCAATCTGATTCTCTTCTTTCATGCATTCCAGATTTGCAATCTGCGTTTTTAATGCGCTTTCATCATACTCTACCCCAATCTTTGCCTTCATATTGCGGCCTTTCCATAACGACTCGATCCACAGGAACGGATTCTGTCCTTTTATCAGTTTTTCTACCTGTTTTCCGGGTACATACTTTAATGATATGTCTTTTCCTTCAATTACTTCTGTTTTATTATCGGCTTCAAGTAATGTCAGTTTATAATCTGCAACTTCTTTCTCCAAATATTCCTCTACCTGTTTTACATTCTTATTCGAACAGTCTATTCCATTAATGACAGTCTTTGAAAAGAAATGTGTACTGTAAAATACTGCCGTACCCACATAACCAATTGCAATGACCGAAACGATCAGCGAAAGTACAATTGCTATCTTATTACGCAATTTCCAGTTTTTTCTTCTGTTTTTTCTTTGTTGTCTTCTTTCTTGTTTCATTACTTTCTGTGTTTCAGGTCTCTGATCCTCTTCATCAATTTCTGAAAATCCCTCATCCGCATACATTTCTTTCTCTAATATTTCTTCCATTTTATCTGTATGTTTTTCTCTAATGCTCATTAATTCTAACTCCTCTACAATGAAATTTACCTGCTTATAATAAAGTTCATGCTTTCTAATTATAATATGCATATATAGAAAAGTACAGATAAAATCCAAATTTTTTCACAAGATATTTTATAAATAATTTATGATTGCGGCTTCGATGCTTTTTTTATATAATATATTTTATATAATAACACAATCTTTTATGACCGAATACATACGAACTAAGGAGACACAGATATGGCAGGATCAACTTTTGGAACTTTATTCAGGATTACAACCTGGGGTGAATCCCATGGACCGGCTCTCGGAGTCGTCGTAGACGGATGTCCCGCCGGGATTCCTCTCACCACTGATTATATACAGGCATTTCTTGACCGCAGAAAACCTGGTCAAAGTAAATTCACTACTGCCCGCAGAGAATCGGATACAGTCGAGATTCTTTCCGGCGTTTTTGAAGGGTATACGACCGGAACACCTATTTCTCTCGTAGTCCGTAATAACGATCAGCGTTCTCATGATTACAGCAATATCAAAGACTGCTATCGTCCGGGGCATGCCGATTATACATTTGATAAAAAATACGGATTACGTGACTATCGCGGCGGCGGACGTACTTCCGGAAGAGAAACTATTGGACGCGTTGCCGGCGGAGCTGTCGCTTCCCGCATTCTTGAATGTCTTGGAATAAAACTTACTACCTATACCAAAGCAATCGGTCCTGTATCCATTCCTTCCGATGCCTATGATTATTCTGTAATTAATGAAAACCGCCTTTATATGCCAAATTCGGAATACGCACAGCAGGCAGCTGCCTATTTGGAACAATGTATTTCTGATCAGGATTCGTCCGGCGGTCTGATTGAATGTATTATTGAAGGTATGCCCGCAGGTGTCGGGGAGCCCGTTTTTGACAAACTGGATGCTTCCCTCGCCAAAGCCGTTATGTCAATCGGGGCTGTCAAAGGTGTAGAAATCGGTGATGGATTCTCTGTTACATCTTCCAAAGGAAGTATCAACAATGATTCTTTCATCTCCGAAAACGGACAAGTTTTGAAGCAGACCAACCATAGTGGGGGGATTCTCGGCGGTATCAGCGATGGAAGTTCCATTATATTACGCGCAGCCATCAAACCGACACCTTCTATTTCCCAACCACAGAAAACAGTAAACACTGCCGGAGAAAACATCGAAATTGCTATTTCTGGACGACATGATCCGGTTATCGTTCCACGTGCGGTTGTTGTAGTGGAATCCATGGCTGCAATTACACTTACAGATCTCCTGATGCAGAATATGACTTCGCGTATTGAATATCTCAAAAATATTTATCTTTAATAGGTGACTGCTTCTTCCGAACGCATGTTGATACATAGAACTTGCCACCGGCAACTTCTCTTGCATACTTTGTTATACCAAAAAATGCAAAAGAAGCTGACGATGACAGGTTCTTTTGCATTTATACTTTATACATTATACATGGAAACATCCGCCACCGATAAACTCCCTTAAAAGTGAATTTGCCGGCACATTCTCGCTTCCGATCCCTACAAAATAATCCAGGAACTTTAACAAACGTTTTGCTTCCAGATATTCCGGACACCCTCTTTCAATTCCAAAAAGCTGTGCTTCTACATATGGTTTCAATACTGCCAGTTCATAAATCAATGCAGAATTGAACATCACATCCGCTTCCTCCTGATATGGGAATATATTACACTCCTCACCTTTTCGTACAGACGGCCACATACGGATAGTTTCTTTTGCAGAAGTTCCTCTCGTTCTCGCATCTCGGACAATTCTGCGGATCAGACGCCCATCTGTTGTCGGAATCCGATTATGTTCATCAATATTCAGCTGCGTGAGTGCACTGATATATATTTTAAACTTGTTCTCATCCGGAAGATTTCTGGTTAATTCCGGATTCAGGCAATGAATTCCTTCTATTACAAGCACTTCATTTTCCTTTAACTTTTTCGGTCTGCCCTTATATTCTTTGTGTCCCGTGACAAAATTAAATTCTGGTATTACCACTTCTTTTCCATCAAGAAGTTCCTGAAGCTGACGATTAAACAGTTCTACATCTACCGCTCCCAGCCCCTCAAAGTCATAATTGCCATTCTCATCTTTCGGAGTCTCTTCACGTTCTTTAAAATAATTGTCCACTGCAATTGGATACGGGCACAGTCCATTCGCCCTGAGCTGTACAGATAAACGATGAGAAAACGTTGTCTTACTGGAGGAAGACGGCCCCGCGATCAGTACAAACCGAACATCCGAACGTACTCTGACCTGTTCCGCAATCTGCGCTATTTTTTCTTCCTGAAGCGCTTCCTGTACCAGTACCAGTTCATTCACATCACTTCTGGTAATTTTATCGTTCAAATCACCTACCGTTTCTATTCCCTGAGCATCTCCCCATTTCGTTGATTCCTGTAACACATGAAACAGCTGGTTCTGTGGTTCAAACGGAGGTACTTTTTCCGGCTCACCCTGGGTCGGCATCTGAATTACAAACCCTTCATCATACAAATATAATTTGAAATATTTTAAATATCCGGCACTCGGAACCATATATCCATAATAATAATCTTCAAATTCATTCATACTGTAAATATTCACACGTGATACCCTTCGATAATGAAACAATCGTTCTTTGTCATGCATCCCATGCTCTCCAAACATTGCAATCGCATCGTCTGTATGCACACTTTTTTTCTGAATCGGCAGATTCTTTTCTACCATTGTCCTCATCCGTCTCTCTACCTTATCCAGAAACTCTTGTGTGAGTTCTATATTGCCTTCTATCGTACAATAATACCCTTTACTTACAGAATAATGAATACGGACTTTATCGATATTCTTATGTTCTGCCACATCATATACCGCTTTTACAAGCATCAGGCTCATACTTCTGCGATACGCTTTATATCCAAGCGAATCTGCAGTCGTCACAAACTCAAGTTTACAGTCTTTTTTTAATGTTTTAAATAATTCCTGTAACCTTCCATCAACAAATACTAATACTATATCGTGCTCATATTCATGCTGATATTCTTTTGCAATATCCAGATATGTTGTTCCTTCCCGAAACTTTCTGTCACAGTCCCCTACCTGAACTGTATAAAAAACTTCATTCATACCTGCACCTCATTTCTTCTCTCCGGGTTATGTATGGAATCAGACGATCAGGAACGGATGACTGATCGGTGCCGCAACAATCTCAACCTCACTGAGATGTTCTTCAAGATACTGTCTCATATCTTCAATAAAGATATGTTCAATCCCATAATGTCCGCCATCGATGATTGCCAGTCCCTGGGCTACCGCATCAATTCCTTCATGATGTCCGATATCTCCTGTGATCAGAACATCCGCATTCTTATCCAGTGCCGCCTGAATCACACTTTTACCGGAACCCGGACAGATTGCTATTCTTTTTACTTTTTCTTCCAGATTACCGAATACCTTTACTGCCCCCAGATGAAATGCAGACTTCACATCTTCACAGCATTCTCTGAGAGTCATCGGTGTCTCAAGATCAGATACTCTTCCGATCCCTTCGGGTTCATCTTCTTTCCCTATATCCCCTTCTGCAGTTACTTCCAGAATTTCTGCATTCTTCATATTCATCTTATCCCCGGAAAGGTCTGCCATTCCCAGTACATCATAATTCGTATGCATAGCATAATAAGAAATATCGTTCTGTATCAGTTTTAAGATACGTTCTCCGACAAAATCCAGATTATGAATTCTCTTAATCGGTGAAAATATCATCGGATGATGTGTAATCAACATATCTGCTCCTGTCCTGACAGCTTCATCTATTACTTCATCTGTGGCATCTAATGCAATATAAATCCTTTTTACTTCCTTATCATCTCTTCCCACCAGAAGTCCTACATTGTCCCACGACAGCGCATAATTAAGCGGATATTCTTTCTCAATCTCATACATTACATCTTTACACAACATCTTACATACTCCCTTTCTTCTACTCGTAATACTTTAAAGCCTCTTGTGTCAGTATGATTTCCTGTTTCAGTTCTTCCATTCTCTCGGCAGCACTTGCACTGTTCTGATGTTTAAAAAGCTGCCCGAATACATGCTCCTTAATTGCCATCTC
>OFMU01001017.1_pt1 | contig 17312 bp, 14 predicted proteins | sample 1541861 | NCBI WGS metagenome assembly OFMU01 (sample SAMN04209238, study PRJEB22552) | human gut metagenome | biome: gut; material: feces | host: Homo sapiens | place: USA: Oklahoma
GGTTCTCGATCATGGCCAGCTCCATGGCCTTGCGGTCGTCGGCCTCGATGACGATGGCCGGCACCTGGGTCAGTCCCGCCATGCGGGCGGCCCGCCAGCGCCGCTCACCGGCGATGATCTGGTAATAGCCGGACTGCAGCTTCCGCACCGTCAGCGGCTGGATGATGCCGTGCTCTCGGATGGAGTCGGCTAAGTCCGCCAGGGACTCCGGGTCAAATTGCTTGCGGGGTTGGGATGCGCAGCTTTCCACCTGAGAAATCGGCAGAAACAGACTGCTCTTTTCCTCCTGAGAGTCGATCACGTCGTCTCCCAACAGGGCGGCCAGGCCTTTGCCCAGCCCTTTTGGGTTGTTGGCCATTGCTGAAACGCTCCTTTCCGCACAGAATCAGGTATTTTTCTTGAGAAATTCGTTGGCCAGAGCCAGATAGGCCTCCGCGCCCCGGCAGCCCCGGTCATAGGCCGTGATGGGCTTTCCGTGGCTGGGCGCCTCGGACAAGCGGATGTTCCGGGGGATCACCGTGGCATACACCTTCCCGGGGAAGAACCGCTTGACCTCCTGGGCCACCTGAATGGCCAGGTTGGTGCGCCCGTCGAACATGGTCAGCAGCACGCCCTCGATCTGGAGCCGGGGATTCATGTTCCGCCGGACGATGCGCACGGTGTTCATCAGGTCGCTGAGGCCCTCCAGGGCGTAGTACTCCCCCTGAAGCGGTACCAGCAGGGAGTCCGCCGCGCACAGAGCGTTCAGGGTCAGCAGCTCCAGGGAGGGGGGACAGTCCACAAAGATATAGTCATAATCCTCCCGGACGGCGTCCAGGGCGCTGCGCAGCAGGAACTGCCGGTCCGCCATTTCGATCATCTCCACGCCGCCCCCGGCCAGGGCCTTGCTGCTGGGCAGCACGTCGCCATAGGGGGTGGTGACGATGGCCTTCCGGGTCTCCACGCCGTTGATGAGCACGTCATACACGCCGTTGGACACGGATTTGTCCACCCCCATGCCGGAGGTGGCGTTGGCCTGGGGGTCAAAGTCGCACAAAAGCACCCGCTTCCCCAGGTATTTCAGGGCCGCAGCCAGGTTGACACAGGTGGTGGTCTTCCCAACGCCGCCTTTTTGATTCACGATCGCCACGATTTTCGCCACTTTGTCCACACTCGCTTTCTGTCGGTCTATATTTTAGTATATCACATTTTCAGTCGGTTTCAATAGAAAATCTGCAAAATGAGAAAAATCTTGAGAAAAATGTTTCACGTGAAACGGCGAAACCAACACGCAAAAAAGGGTGGATGTTTCACGTGAAACATCCACCCCGTGGGTCATATCAGGATCATCCCCGAAACCGGCGGCAGCCGCAGCCGCAGCTTCCCGCCGGGGGCATAGAACTGCTGGAAGGTCAGGGCCTCCCGGGCCAGCTCCCGGGGCCAGGGGATGGCTACCTCTGCGGCGTCCTCGCCTGCGTTCAGGGCCGCCACGGTGATCTCGTCTCCCAGCTGCCGCCGCAGCACCAGAACGCCGCCCCGGGCGTGGAGATAGGTCAGGTCCCCCTCCTGCAGGGACAGGCGCTCCCGCCGCAGCTGCCCCAGCTGCCGGAAGAAGGCCAGCAGCTCCCGGTCCTCCCGGCCCCAGGGATAGGTCCCCCGGTTCAGGGGGTCCTCAAAGCCCTCCATCCCGGCCTCGTCGCCGTAGTACACCGTAGGGGAGCCGGGGAAGCAGTACAGCAGCATCTCGCCCACCCGCAGCCGGGCCTGGCCCTTCTGCCGCTGGGCAGGGGAGAGGCGGTACGCCGCCCGGCCGTCCTTGGTATCCGGCACATCCTCCGCTCCCAGCAGGGTCAGGATCCGGGGCGTGTCGTGGGTGCCCAGAATGTTCAGGGCGCTGTAGAAGGCGGGCCGGGGATAGTGCTCCCGGATGACCTCCATGGTGTCCCGGAAGACGGCGGCGTCGCCGCCCCGCAGCCAGTCCAGGGCCGCCGTCCGGAAGGGATAGTTCATCAGCCCGTGGGTCTCGCTGCCCAGCAGATACCGCCTGCGCTGGCTGTAGGCGATCTTGTTGCTGCCGTCCTCCCACACCTCGCCCAGCAGAAAGCTGTCGGGCTTCTCCTGGTCCATGGCACTGCGAATTTCGGCAATGAAGTCGTCCGGCAGCTCGTCGGCCACGTCCAGCCGCCAGCCGGAGGCCCCCTGCCGCAGCCAGTGCCGCACCACGGAGTCTCCGTCCCGGATGATGAACCGGCGATAGCTGTCCGCGGACTCCTGCACCGCCGGCAGGGTCTTGATGCCCCACCATGCGTCGTAATCCTCCGGCCAGGGGTGGAAGGAGTACCAATTATAATACTGGGACTCCCGGCTCTGGGCCGCCCCCAACTCCGGATAGAATCCCTGGGCGTTGAAATACCGGCTGTTGCTGCCGGTGTGGTTGAACACCCCGTCCAGCATCACCCGGATGCCCCGGCACCCGGCCTCCCGGCACAGGGTGCGGAAGTCCTCCTCGGTGCCCAGCATGGGGTCAATGCGCCGGTAGTCCGCCGTGTCGTACCGGTGGTTGCTGTCGGACTCAAAAATCGGACACAGGTACAACGTACCTACTCCCATACTCTGTAGGTAGTCTAATCGGGAGGTGATCCCCGCCAGACTGCCGCCGAAGAAATCGTTGTTGCGGATGATTCCCTGGGCATCGGGCCGCCACACCGGGGTGTCGTCCCAGTCCTGGTGGACCACCCGGTCCCCCACCATCCCGGCGGGGTCCGGCACCCGGGTGCGGCAGAACCGGTCCGGGAAGATCTGATAGGTGATGCCCCGGCCAAACCAGGCGGGGGTAGGGCGGCTGTCGTCATAAACCGTCAGCTGCCACCGGGCCTGGTCGTCGAAGCCGTGAAGGCCGTATAGCCTTTGCCCCTCCGGATACGAAAACCGGAAGGCGTACCACACCAGCTCCGGCTCCTCCGGGGCGGTGTATACCCCCTGCCACCGGCCGTCATCGCCGGGGGACAGGGCCACCTCCTGCTCCGTACCCGCAAATTCCCGCCGCAGGAGCAGCGTCACACCGGTAACGTTTTCATCCCCCGGTCGAACCGCGAAACGGACAGTGGCGCCGCACACGGCGGCGCCAAAGGGGGACTTATATTCCGTATCGCGGGAGTCAAAGATCTTGCTCATGGAATGCCTCATTTCAGCAGGGTGTTTTCGCCGATGACCACGGCGCCGATCTCCTCCTGGGAGAAATAGGAGTTCACAATGTCCACGGCGGTGGAGGCCAGGGCCGCACCGGAGCCGCCCTTCTCGATGACCACGGCCACGGCGATCTGGGGATCGTCATAGGGGGCGAAGCACACGAACACGCCGTTGTTGGTATTGGCGATACCGGTTTCTGCGGTACCGGTCTTGGCGCCGGCGGACACCACGCAATTGGAGAAGTAGTAGGACAGGCTCCCGGTGGTCAGGTTGTGCATGCCCTCCTTCACCGCCTGCACGGTGCTGTCGCTCATCTCCACGGTGTTCAGCGGCGCCTTGTCATAGGCGTAGATCACCGAGGAGTTGTCGTAGGATTTCACGTTTTTCAGCAGATGGGCCTCATAGTGCTGGCCGCTGCCCACCAGGGTGGCGATGTAGTTGGCCAGCTGCAGGGGCGTGAACAGGTCATAGCTCTGGCCGATGGCGGCGGTCAGGGTCTGGCCGTCGGTCCACTCCAGACCGTTGCGCTCGGCAAACTCCGGGGTGGCCATGGAGCCCTTGGCCTCGGCGCTTCCCGCCCCGCCGATCTCGATGCCGGTATACTCGCCCAGACCGAACTGCCTGGCGTAGTCCGCCAGGGTCTTGATACCCGTCAACCGGCCCACCTCATAGAAGAAATAGTTGCAGGAAACGGTGATGGCCTGGGACACGTTGACCCGTCCGTGGGTGCCGCCGTACTCGTTATAGATCCAGCACCGGGGCTGGGGAGATTTGTAGTAGTCATACACGCCCCGGTCCACAATGGTGGAGGAGGGGGTGATGATCCCCGACTCCAGGGCCGCCACGGCGGTACAGGGCTTGAAGGTGGAGCCCGGGGCGTATGCGCCGCCGATGGCCCGGTTCAGCAGGGGAGTGCCCACGGTGTCGCTGACCAGCTTGCTGTAATCCTGGTCAAAGGTGGACAGGTTATAGGTGGGATAGCTGGCCATGGCCAGCACCTCGCCGGAGCCAACCCCCACCACCACCGCCGCGCCGCCCCGGACGATGCCGTCCTTGGCGGTCATGGCCTCAATGGTCTGGGCCAGGGACTTCTCCGTGTCCTCCTGCACATCGATGTCCAGGGTCAGGGCCACGGTGCCGCCGGGCTGAGGCTCCTTGGTATAAAGCTCGCCGGTGATCTTCCCCTCCTCGTTGGTGGTGATGATCCGGGTGCCCTTGGTGCCGTGGAGATAGGACTCAAAGGCCTTCTCCGCGCCCTCCCGGCCCACCAGGGAGTTCATGGAGTAGCCCTCCATGTCCCGATAGCCGGTGACGCCGTTTTCCGGGTCGCCCACCCAGTCCTCGTAGTAGATGGGACTCAGCCGCCCCAGCACATGGGCGGCGTACTCGGTGTTATACACCCGGGCGGAGGAGGTGCCGGTGGATACCCCCTGATACTGGCCGTCTGCCGTCTGGCTGATCAGCTCCACGGACACGTCGTCGGCAAAGACGTACTGTGCGTCTGTCAGACTCTTCACCGCCAGCTCATACCGCACCCCGGCGATGGTCCGGGCCTGGTCGTCGGTATAGCTGCTGTCGATTTTGAACAGATCCCGCAGCTTGGCCATGAACCGGTCCGGCTGCAGGGTGGGAGTCACCTGGGACAGCTTGGAATAGGGGATGCTCTTGTTTTTCAGGAACAGGGCGAAGCCCTCGCTGTCCTGGGCGTCGGTATAGCTGTAGGGCGCGGTTTTGCTCAGGGGCAGGGTATCGTTCCAAACGGTGTCGTTCTCGGCGCACAGGTCCGTCAGCCGCAGAATGGCGGCGTTCAGGTCCTGGTCATTCTCAAAATCCTTGGCGGAGAAGATCAGGGTATAGGTCAGCCGGTTGGACACCAGCACCTTGCCGTTGCGGTCGGTGATGATCCCCCGGGAGGCCTCCACCGTCTCGCTGGCGGCATTGCTGGCCAGGGACTTGGCCCGGTTTTCCTCCCCGTGGAGGATCTGGGTATAGTACATCACCCCGGCGAAGGCCAGCAGGCACAGGCCCATCAGCCCCGTCAGCGCCCAGATGCGGACCCGCATCGGGTCAAATGCGTTTTTCTTCATGGCACGCCTCCTATCTCAGGATCCGGTTGTGCACGCTGCGCAGCAGCAGATACACCAGCGGCGACAGCACCACCGTCACGGCCAGCTCCCGCCCCGTCAGCGACAGGGCGGCGCTCAGCTCCACCCCCTGCCGGAAGGTCAGCAGCACCGTGTGCAGCAGGTCCGTGATCACCAGGGCCAGAGCCGCGCACAGAACGGCGCACAGGAATCCCTGGCTCAGAAGCCGCTTGGCGATCATCGCCGCCGGCAGCGCCGCCGCCAGAAACGCCAGGGTATAGAAGCACGGGATGACCCCCGGCATAGTCAGGTCGCACAGCAGGCCGAAGATGCCGCCGAACACGGCTCCCTCGGCGGGACCCTCCAGCATGGCCATGATCCCGGCGATCACCGGCGGCAGAAACGGGTGCACCGCCCACACGGAGATGCGGTTGAGCACCAGGGACTGCACCAGCACCAGCAGCAGCACCGCCCCGGCGTAGTACAGCCATTTGAAGAACATATCCCGTTGGTTCATGGATTGATTCATGGCCGCTCCTCTCAATCCACGATGGTGAAGTCCGTGATCACGAACACCTCCACCAGCTGGGTGATATCGGTTTTGGGGATGATGGTGGCGTAGCGGGTCAGGCCGTTGTCATCGGTTTTGATCTCCTCCACGGAGCCGATGACCAGTCCCGAGGGATAGTAGCCTCCCAGGCCGGAGGTGACGATCATGTCGCCGTTGATGAGGCTGGATTCCCCCTCCAGGTACGACAGCTTCAGCTTTCCCTGCCCCATCAGCGCCAGGTCGCCCATGGCCACCGTTACCTCGCCGGTGCGGAACACCAGGGCCCCCAGCTGGGAATCCGTGTCCAGGATGGTGGTCACGGTGCACCAGTTGGCGCCCGCCTCGGTGACCACACCCACCAGATAGCCGTATTGATCCACCACGCAGTCGCCGATGGCCACGCCCAGGCCGGTGCCCTTGTTCAGGGTCAGGGTCCTGGACCAGTTGGAGGTGCTGCGCTCGATGACCCGGGCCGCCTCAAAGGTAAAGTCCCGCCGCTGCTGCCGCAGACCGTTCAGGTCCCGCAGCCGCTGGTTCTCCTCGCTGTCGGTCTTGGCCTGACGCGCATCCTCCTTCAGCTGGGCGTTTTCCTTGCGCAGCTCCTCGATCTCCTGGCGCAGGGCTTCCACCGTCTCGAATCGCTGGCCGATGTTCTGGAACCATCCAGCCACGGCGGAGCCCGCCGCCCGGAAGGGATAGGTGACCACCCCGGCGGCGTTCTGCAAAAAGCCCGTCTGGTTGCTGACGGCGCTGGCGATACACAGCCCCACCGCCACCACCACCACGGCGGCCAGCATCATAATGCCGTTTTTCTGAAAAAATCGTTTCATAGCGTATTCCTTATCGTCGAGTTTATCAAAAAAGCCTTTTTTGATAAACTGGTCACAGCAGCGTCACGCCGAACTCCGCCAGCATCCGGCTCAGCAGCAGCACCGGCAGACCCATCACGTTGAAAAAGTCTCCGTCGATGCGCTCCACCAGCAGGGCCCCCTGGCCCTGGACGCCGTAGGCCCCGGCCTTGTCCATGGGCTCGCCGCCCCGGATATAGGCCATCAGCTCCTCCCGGCCGGCGGGCCGGAAATACACGTCTGTGGACTGGGCCCGGGTCAGGGACCGCTGTCCCTGCCGCAGGGTAACGCCGGTGCACACTGTGTGCCGCCGCCCCGCCAGGTCCGTCAGCATCCGCAGGGCGTCCGCCTCATCCTTGGGCTTTCCCAGCCGCTGCTGGTCCAGAAACACCATGGTGTCGGCGGTGATGACGATCTCGTCCTCCTCCGACGGCACCGCCTGGGACTTCTCCCGGCTGATATACGACACGATCTCCGGGGGCGTCAGCCCCTGGGGATACCACTCCTCCACCTGAGGCACCCGCACGGCGAAATCCCGGATGCCGATCCGGGTCAGCAGCTCCTGCCGCCGGGGGGAACCGGAGGCCAGCACGATCCTTGCCATGGCCTCACCTCCCGGTGGAGCCGAAGCCGCCTGCGCCCCGCTCCGTCTCGTCCAGCGCGTCCACCTGCACCAGCTCCGGCCGCACCACCGGCACCACCATCAGCTGGGCGATGCGGTCCCCGGGCCGGATGGTATAGTCCTCCCCGGACAGATTCACCAGCCCCACAGAGATCTCCCCCCGATAGTCGCTGTCGATAACGCCCACGCCGTTGCTCAGGCCGATCCCGTGCTTGAACCCCATGCCGCTGCGCACAAACACCAGGGCCGCATAGTCCGGGGAGGGCAGGGCAATGGCGATCCCTGTGGGGATGCCCATCCGCTGGCCCGGGGCCAGGGTCACGTCCTCCTCCGTGCACGCGCACAGGTCCATGGCCGCCGCTCCCGCCGTCTTATACTGGGGCAGCGGGAACTCCCGGCCTATTTTCGGCGACACCGCCTTGATTTTAAGCTCCATTGTACCACTTGCTCCTATTGAATATGAAAACAAACTGTGAAAAGATTGTAAAGGTTGATAACCGGGCGTATTTATTCCACGCCCCGGTAGAACAGGCCCCGGGTCAGCTGGTCCGGCCGGTAGTCGCTGCGGCCCTGATAGGCCCGCAGCACCCGGACGCACTCCTCCGGCGACTCCGTGGTAAACCGCAGCCGCGCCCGGGTCAGCCCCAGCTGCCGCCACTCCGGCTTATCCGCCAGGAACAGCACCTTACTGTTCTCGATCTCGCACCGGTGGCCCCACTGGCCCACCAGGGGGAACTGCGCCCCGGTGCGGTCCACCAGGACGTTCTCCTGGCCGCACCGGCAGGCAGGGGAGCGGTCCGCATAGTCCCGCCCGGCGTCCCGGCAGCCCAGCTGATTGCGGATGACGCAGTTTTCCATGATCATCAGCGGCAGGCGGCCGTATACCACCGCCTCGCAGGGCAGAACCTTCCGCAGGTCCCGGATCTGCTGCCACCGCAGCTCCATGGACACGGCGGCAGCTTCCAGCCCCAGCTCCTTCCAGAAAAGCAGGGACTCACTGTTGAAAAGATTCAGCCCCAGGTCCCCCCACAGAGGCAGACCCAGCCCCTCGGTAATGGGCAGATGCCCCAGATTGCCGATGGCCACGGCGGAGAGCTTCTGCCGGTGCCGCTGCAGTAGGGCCCGCAGCGCCGCCTGGTCCTCCGTCCGAAAAATCCGGGGCAGAACGGCGCAGATATGGGTCATCTCCGCCCAGCGGTTCAGGTCAATCTTTTCCAGAAGCTCCGCCGGAACATACACCGTCTCGCACTGGGCCAGGGGCTCCGTCAGCTGCTCCGGCCGCATAATCGAACAGGTCAGCACCGGCGCGTCAGGTCCCGGCTGGGCCTGGGGCAGGGGAGAGGGGGTACCCGTCCGCCGCACCGGCGGCTGGGCCAGGGCGGCTTCCAGGCCCTCCAGAGCCTGCCGCCGCAGGGCGTTCACGGCGCTGGCCGGCAGCATCAGCCCCTCCTCCAGCTCCACCCGGGTTTCCCGGGGCCGGAACACGGTGCCGCCGGTTTTCTCCAGCCGGGCCTGCAATTCCGCCGCCGTCAATGCCCGGTTCCGGGCCTCCTCCGGGGTGGGACCCTCCGCCCGGACGACGTGTCCCCCGGCGCTGGCCGTCAGGGATACCGGCTCCCCGGCCCGCAGGGTGCAGACCATGTCCACCGGTACCCGGCGGCTGTCCTCCCTGCTGTACCCGGCCTTGGCCCGGGCAAACAGCTCCTTGGGCTCCGGGGCGTTCTCCGGCCGGGTGCCGAACATCTCCGGCCCGGTGCGCCCCTTATAGTATCCGTCGGTGAAGCCGCTGCGGGAAAAGGCGGCCTCCAGCTGCCGGGACTCCTCCCGGCTGGGCCCCCGCTTCTCATCCAGCAGACGGCGATAGATCCCCGTGATCACCGCCACATATTCCGGCCGCTTCATGCGGCCCTCCAGCTTCAGGCACGCCACGCCCATCTGCTCCAGCTCCTGCACATAGTCCGCCAGATTGGCGTCCTTCAGGCTCAGGGGATGGCCTCCGGCGGCCTTTTCGTTGACGCCGTAGGGCAGGCGGCAGGGCTGGGCGCAGGCTCCCCGGTTGCCGCTGCGTCCGCCGATCACGGCGCTCATTTCGCACTGACCCGAGTAGCACATGCACAGGGCGCCGTGTCCGAACACCTCGATTTCCGCGGGACAGTCCCGGGTTATGGTGTGGATGTCCCGGCGGCTCAGCTCCCGGGCCAGCACCACCCGCTCCAGGCCCAACTCCGCCGCCCTGCACGCCCCGCCCAGGGTGTGCAGGCTCATCTGGGTGCTGGCGTGGAGGGGAACCTCCGGCGCAATTTCCCGGGCCAGCCGCCAGATGCCCCAGTCCTGGATGAGGATGGCGTCCACCCCCATGTCCGAGGCTTTTTTCAGGGCCTCGGCGGCGGCAGGCAGCTCCCGGTCCGTCACCAGGGTGTTCAGGGTCAGATACACCTTCACCCCCCGCAGATGGCAGTAGGCCACGGCCTCCCGGAACTCCTCGTCCGTGAAATTCCGGGCGCTGCGCCGGGCGTTGAGCCCGCCGAAGCCCATGTACACGGCGTCTGCCCCGTTCTGCACGGCGGCCACCATGGCCTCCCAGCCCCCGGCGGGGCTCAGCAGCTCCATCATTGGCCCCGGCCCTGCTGGGCCTTGAACAGCTGGCGCTTCAGCTCCGAGGCCTCGTTCTTGGCCTGGGTGGCCTCGTCCAGATAGTTTTTCACCTGGCGGCGCAGATTCTCCGCCGCCGCCTGATTCTTCAGCAGCTCATCTGCCAGGTTCACCGCCGCCAGCACCGCCGCGTCCGTCTGGCTCACATGCAGGGCATCCAGCACCTGGCGCATCTTCTCGTCCACCAGTGCGCCTACCTTCTCCATATATGCCGCGCTCTCGTCTGCCACCAGGGTATACTCCTGGCCGCAGATGTTCATTGTCACCTTATTTGCCATGTCATCCTCCTATTTATGTAAACCGCAAAAAGAGTCATACCAATACAGAATCCATTATACCACAAAATCCCGCCGGGAAAAGCCTTTTCTGACGAAAAGGAGAATTTTGTGAAAAACCTGCCTGGGCGGCTTTACGAACCGGGGGATTTCGTGTAAAATAAAGGGGTTCCGAAGGAAACAGAAGGGAGGGCGCGGCTATGAGCGGCTATATCCTGCGGGAAAATGACCCCAGCATCGTGCTGACGGCGGACCAGGTGGACCGCCTGGTGAAAAACGGCGACGGCGACGCCGCGCTTTTATACCTGCTTCTGATGCGGGCGGACCGGGGCATCACCGAGCAGGAGCTGCAGTCCCGGCTGCGCTGGAGCCAGCTGCGGCTGAATGCGGCGGAAACGGGCCTGCAGCGGCTGGGCCTGATCCAGCGTCCGGCGGAGACGCCGCCTCCGGCCCCGGCGGAGGAGCGCCCAGTATACAGCGCCCAGGACCTGGCGGCCCTTCTGGAGGACGACCGCTCCTTCCGGATGCTGATCCCCCAGGTGGAGGAGAAGCTGGGCCGCAAGCTGAAAACCGCCGACCTGCAGGTGCTGGCGGGGCTGTATGACGACCTGGGCATGCCGGCGGACGTGATCTATCTGCTGGTGAACCACTGCATCACCCGGTCCGAGGAGCGCTACGGCCCCGGCCGCCGCCCCACCCTGCGCCAGATCGAGAAGGAGGGCTACTACTGGGCCCGCCAGGGCCTGTTCGACCAGGACAGCGCCGCCCGCTATCTGAAAACCTGGCGGGACAGACAGCAGGGCCAGTCCGCCTATATGCAGGTGCTGGGCCTGGGCCAGCGCCGCCCGGTGGCCAGCGAGGAAAAGTACATCTCCGATTGGATGGACAAGGGCTTCCCGCCGGAAACGGTGGCCCTGGCCTACGACAAGACCATATTCTATAAGAAGCAGTTAGAGTGGCGGTATCTCAACGGCATCCTCCGCCGCTGGCACGAAAACGGCTGGCACACGCCGGAGGAGGTCCAGCGGGGCGACGCCGGAAAGCCCGCCCAGCCGTCCCCGAAGCCGGACAAGCCGGATCAGGACAACTCCCGCATGGAAAAATACATGAAGTGGTAATATAAATCGGTGAAGGAGGGAACCCCATGCCCTACGACGGAAAAATTCTCAGCCGGGCCATGGCCCGCTTTGACGAGGATAAGCAGCACCGGGCCCGGCAGTTCCGGGAGCGTCAGCAGCAGCTGTTTGCCCGGGAGCCGGAGCTGGCGGACATCGACCGCCGCCTGCGCGGCACCATGAGCCAGATCATCACCAGGGCCCTGAAGGGGGGCCGGGACCCGGTGCCCGCCATCCACGCCATCCGGGACGAGAATCTGGCCCTCCAGCGCCGCCGGGGGGAGATCCTTACGGCTCTGGGCTGTCCCGCCGACTATCTGGAGGAGAAGCCCCGGTGCGCCCGGTGCGGCGACGCCGGGTTCCTGCCGGACGGCTCCATGTGCGCCTGCCTGCGCAGCTACTACGCCCGGGAGCAGATTGCGGAGCTGTCCCACATGCTGGACATCGGCTCCCAGAGCTTCGACACCTTCCGCCTGGACTACTATTCCACGGACCGGGGCGGCCTGCCCCGCTCCCCCCGGGAGGCGGCCCAGCGGAATCTGGAGATCTGCCAGTCCTTCGCCCGGGACTTCCGCCCCGGGAAGCAGAATCTGCTGCTGTTCGGCGCGCCGGGCCTGGGCAAGACGTTTCTGTCCGCCTGCATCGCCCGGGTGGTCAGCGAGGACGGCTTCTCCGTGGTGTACGACACGGCGGGGCATATTTTCTCCCAGTTCGAGGCGGCCAAGTTCCGCCGGGACGACGTGGACGAGCCGGACGAAAGCGTGGAGCGCTGCATGGCCTGCGACCTGCTGATCCTGGACGACCTGGGCACCGAGATGACCACCGCCTTTGTCCAGAGCGCCCTGTACCAGCTGCTCAACGGCCGCCTGCTGGCGGGGAAAAGCACCATCATCAGCACCAACCTGGACCCCGACCAGATCGGCCGCCGCTATTCGGCCCAGATCATGTCCCGGCTGGAGGGGGAGTTTGAGCTTCTGCCCTTCATCGGCCAGGACATCCGCCTCCTGAAGCGGGAGCAATAGAAGTCTCAAGAAATCCTGCGCGGCTCACGCCGTGCAGGATTTCACAGCTTGTCAAAAAAGTCTTTTTTGACAAGCTGTGTGCGGTTTTTCAGAACTTAAAAAGTTCTGAAAAACCTGTGATTGCAAACGAAAGACACCCCTGATGGGTTTCTTTCGTAACTATCTTCCTTTCCGATGGCGGAAGATTTCCGAGTTTTTCGACAGTCTCAAGAAATCCTGCGCGGCTCACGCCGTGCAGGATTTCTTTCATGCCTCCAAAACGAATTAACGACCGCAAACGTTACCGCGCTGACCTCCGCACGATGTATCATCTTTCAAAAATCCGCGCCGTCCTCGCGCGAACTCCTGCAAATTATTTCAACACAATAAAGAATCCGCGAATTTTCCGTGAACATCGTAACGAAAATGTAAAGAATTTTTGTACAAAGTGAGAATTGATTTTTTCTGTAAAATAATTATCATATTGGACGGAATGCAAGAGGAGTTGCGTCCTTTTGCTCCAAAACATTATGATGTATGAATAGAGGAGGAGAAAAATGGTTAGCTTTCTGATTTGCCTGGCCTTGCTCATCGGCGGTTATTTCGTCTATGGCAAGGTGGTGGAAAACACCTTCGGGCCGGACGACCGCGAGACCCCCGCTGTGAAGATCAACGACGGCGTGGACTATGTGGTCCTTCCCCAGTGGAAGCTGTTCATGATCCAACTGCTGAACATCGCGGGCCTTGGTCCCATCTTCGGCGCTATGCAGGGTGCTCTGTGGGGCCCCATCGTGTTCCTGTGGATCACCTTTGGTACGATCTTTGCCGGTGCAGTGCATGACTACTTCTCCGGCATGATGAGCGAGCGCAACAACGGCGCTTCCATCTCCGAGATCTCCGGTATCTACCTGGGCGGCTTCATGAAGAACGTCATGCGCGTGTTCAGCGTGGTGCTGCTGATCATGGTGGGCACCGTGTTCGCCGTGGGTCCTGCCGGCCTGATCGTCACCCTGTTCAAGAACGGCGGCTCCACCGGCATTGTCACCACCACTCTGTTCTGGCTGATCATCGTCCTGGTGTATTATTTCATCGCCACCTTTATTTCCATTGACAAGATCATCGGTAAGATTTATCCTATCTTTGGTATCTGCCTGATCGTCATGGCCGTCGGCGTGGCCGTGGGCATCTTTGTCAAGCCTGAGTACACCATTCCTGAGATCTGGGATCACTTCGGTTCCATGCATCCCAAGGGAACTCCCGTGTGGAGCTTCATGTTCATCACCGTGGCCTGCGGCGCTATCTCCGGCTTCCACTCCACCCAGAGTCCCCTGATGGCCCGCTGCATGAAGAGCGAGAAGCAGGGCCGCTTCGTGTTCTACGGCGCCATGGTTTCCGAGGGCGTCATCGCCCTGGTGTGGGCCGCTGCCGGCTGCGCTCTGTATGAGGTCACCGGCGGCCTGAACACCGGCCTGGCCGAGATCCTGGCCAATGGTCAGTCTGCCGCCATCTATGATGTCTGCGTCAAGACCATGGGCAAGGTGGGCGTGGCCCTGGCTATGCTGGGCGTGATTGCCTGCCCCATCACCTCCGGCGACACCGCCTTCCGCAGCGCCCGTCTGGTGCTGTCCGACTGGTTCAAGATCGACCAGAAGAAGTGGAAGAACCGTCTGCTGCTGTGCGTGCCCGTTCTGGGCGTGGGCGCCGTCCTGGGCGTGGGCAATGCCCTGGGCTTCATCGACTACACCGTTATCTGGCGTTACTTCAGCTGGACCAACCAGACTCTGGCCATGATCGTCCTGTGGGCCGCTTCCATGTATCTGTACTATGAGAAGAAGAACTACTGGATCACCGCCGTGCCTGCCACCTTCATGAGCGCTGTTTCCGCCACCTACTTCCTGCTGGGCAACGAGTGCCTGGGCCAGTTCATCAACCACAAGACCGCCGAGGGCGTCACCGTGTACAACACCGCCGTGGCTTACCCCATCGGCATCGCCGTGGCCGTCCTGTTCCTGGGTATCTTCCTGTACACCATCAAGAAGCGCCATACCCAGCCTCACTACGAGACGCTGGGCAAGTAATTCGCCCCTTTTTCACAACTTCGCAAAGCGGCAGGCCCCTCCTGCCGCTTTGCCCCTATGGGAGGAACTGCTATGATCTTTGCACCTGCACGCCTTGGCAGCGTCACGCTGGATAACGAGACGCTGGCGGCGGATAAGAAGGGCTGCCGCCGCTTCGGCCCCTGCGGCGTGGGCGAAAAGGCCCTGTATCTCAACAGCTTTTTCATCGACCGGCACTATTATGTGGCGCTGTCCTCGGTGCGCCGCGTGTTCAAGCGTGTGGCCATGAGCAAGGGCGGCTTCACCGGCAAGGGGGCCTTCGGCTCCATCCCCTACCTGGTGGTGGAGTACGACGGCGGCGAAAAGCAGTGCAATTTCAAGCACGAGGAGGATGTGGACAATCTGCTGGCCTGTCTCTCCAAGCTCTGCCCGGACCTGCCGCTGCAAAGCCGCAAGGTGGAGCAGCACATGGCCCAGCAGCGGGCCGAAAACGCCCGCCGTTACCTCAAGGAGCTGACGCCTCAGGCCCAGGCCGAAAGGGAGCGCCTGGAGCAGGCCCGCGCCTTCCTGGAGGACCACACCAGCCTGACCCGCCGCCTGTCCCAGGCGGCCAAGGCCAAGCGGGTCAATGACCGCTCCAACCCCAGCTATAAGTGGGTGGCCCTGGCCATCGTCATCGCCGGACTTATCGCCCTGGTATACGGCGTGGTGTCCATGATCCGGGGCGCCAACAGCGTGGGCATCTACTTTGCCCTGTTCGGCCTGGCGGCGGTGTTCCTGTTCTCCGGGGCCCATGTGCTGCCCACCGCCCGCAACAACAAAACGGCCCTGACCCGGGAGTGGGAGCAGGCCCAGGCGGACCTGGCGGCGGTGCTGCCCAAGGATTTCCCCCTGCCTGCCCGCTATGCCCACCCGGTGGTGCTGACCCGGATGATCCGCGTTCTGCGGGAGGGCCGGGCCCAGACCGCCGACGAGGCCCTGGACGTGGTGAAGCGGGACCTGAAGGCCCTGACCGCCGATGTCCAGGTGGAGCAGTGGGAGTATGACGAGGTGGTGGCCGTGAAGCCCATGTTCCTGCTGTCGGACTATCAATAACACAAAAATCTCCCCGCCCGGGGAGATTTTTTTGCTTGACAAATACCTGGGAGGGGTATATAACTATAGATACCCCCACGGGGTATCATGAAACGAAGCGAGGCGGGGAAACTATGGAAGAACACAACTGCTGCCGCTGCTCCCAGCGGAAAAAGGAGCGCTCGCCGGAGGAATACAAGCGCCTGATCCACCGGCTCAACCGCATCGAGGGTCAGATCCGAGGCATCCGGGGCATGGTGGAGGCCGGGGCGTACTGTCCCGACATCCTGGTCCAGGCGGCGGCGGTGAACGCGGCCATCAACGCCTTCAACAAGGAGCTGCTGGCCAGCCACATCCGCACCTGCGTGGCCCAGGACATCCGGGACGGCAAGGACCAGGTCATCGACGAGCTGGTGGCCACCCTGCAAAAGCTGATGAAATAGGAGTGGACCCAATGAAGCAATACAATGTCACGGGCATGAGCTGCGCCGCCTGCTCGGCCCGGGTGGAAAAGGCGGTGGGGAAGGTCCCGGGGGTCACGGCCTGCTCCGTGAGCCTGCTGACCAATTCCATGGGCGTAGAGGGCACGGCGGAGCCCTCCGCCGTCATCGCCGCCGTGGAGGAGGCAGGCTACGGCGCGTCGGAAAAGGGCGCGGCCCAGTCGTCTCCCAGTGCCGCCGAGCAGCAGCTGGAGGACCACGAGACGCCCCGGATCCGGCGGCGGCTCCTGTGGTCCGTGGGCTTTCTGCTGGTGCTGATGTACTTTTCCATGGGCCACATGATGTGGGGCTGGCCCCTGCCGCCGTTTTACGACGACAACCATGTGGCCATGGGCCTGACCCAGCTGCTGCTGACGGGGATCATCATGGTCATCAACCAGAGGTTCTTCATCAGCGGCTATAAGGCCCTGTGGCACCGGGCCCCCAATATGGACACCCTGGTGGCCCTGGGGGCCACGGCGGCCTTCGGCTACAGCACCTATGCCCTGTTCGCCATGACGGCGGCCCAGGTCCGGGGGGATGAGGCCGCCGTCATGACCTATATGATGGACTTCTATTTTGAGTCCGCCGCCATGATCCTGACCCTGATCACCGTGGGCAAGCTGCTGGAGGCCCGGTCCAAGGGCAAAACCACCGACGCCCTGAAAAGCCTCATGAGCCTGGCTCCCAGAACCGCCTCTGTGCTCCGGGACGGCCGGGAGGTGGAGGTGCCGGTGGAGCAGGTGCAGCAGGGGGACGAGTTCGCCGTCCGGCCCGGGGAGAGCATCCCTGTGGACGGCGTGGTGCTGGAGGGCTCCAGCGCCGTCAATGAGTCCGCCCTGACCGGGGAGAGCATCCCCGTGGACAAGGCCCCCGGCGACGGCGTGTCCGCCGCCACGGTGAACCAGTCCGGCTATCTCCGCTGCCGGGCTACCCGGGTGGGCCAGGACACCACCCTGTCCCAGATCATCCGTATGGTCAGCGACGCTGCCGCCACCAAGGCCCCCATCGCCAAGATCGCCGATAAGGTCTCCGGCGTGTTTGTTCCGGCGGTGATCTCCATCGCCGCCGTGACCACGGCGGTGTGGCTGCTGCTGGGCCACCCGGTGGGCTACGCCCTGGCCCGGGGCATCTCCGTGCTGGTGATCAGCTGCCCCTGCGCCCTGGGCCTGGCCACGCCTGTGGCCATTATGGTAGGCAGCGGCCTGGGGGCCAAAAACGGCATCCTGTTCAAAACCGCCGCCTCCCTGGAGGAGACGGGCCGGGTGCAGATCGTGGCTCTGGACAAAACCGGCACCATCACCAGCGGCCAGCCCCGGGTGACGGATATCCTCCCGGCGGAGGGCGTCACGGAGCAGGAGCTGCTGACAAACGCCTTGGCCCTGGA
>OFMU01001020.1_pt1 | contig 17306 bp, 10 predicted proteins | sample 1541861 | NCBI WGS metagenome assembly OFMU01 (sample SAMN04209238, study PRJEB22552) | human gut metagenome | biome: gut; material: feces | host: Homo sapiens | place: USA: Oklahoma
GTATTCATAAAATCACCTCGCATTGAAAAAGTAATCAACGCAAGGCAACATTTTTTTCGCATTTTATCAAGTGCTTTTAGACATTTTTATTTTATATTTTTGATATATCTTAAGTTGATGACATTGCCCGCATAGCAGGTGGATTTTAGTCTCAAATAACTGCACACCACGCACTTATTTGAGACAGGCTAAAGCCTAATATGTAAAAACGACGCTGATCCGTAAAATAGATCAGCGCCGTCTCACTGTTTTAAATCTTTATTTTTTCATTCTGATTTCAAATTATTCTCATCAGTTTGAATATCCGGCGATTAGTCTTCTTTTTTCCGAAGAACTGTAACTGCCGCTCCTGCCGCTAATGCTAATCCTGCAAGCGGAATGATCGGTGATACGCCGTTGTCTCCTGTCTGAATTGCTTTATCCTCATCTTTCGGATCCTCCGGTTTTGGAGTTTCAGGTTTCGGATCTGCCGCTACTTTTTCAAAGTTTGCTTTCAATGTTACATCTCTGTCCACTTTAAATGCATACTCTGCTTTATCGGAAACTTCCTTACCGTCTACTGTCCAGTTCACGAACTTGTATCCGTCTTTTGCCGTTGCAGTTGCCGTTACGACATCTCCTGCTTTATAGCTTTCTTTTGCAGGATCAAGTTTTACTGTTCCCATCTTGTCGTCGTTTACAGTTACGTTCAGCTTGAATGTATCTTCTGTTACCGGCGGTTTCGGCTCTTCTTTCGCTTTGAAGTTCGCTGTCAGTTCCATATCCTTATCTACAGCAAACTCGTACGCTGCAGAATCGGAGAATACTTTACCTTCCGATGTCCAGTTTACAAACTCATATCCTTCTTTTGCTTCTGCGATCACGATTACTGTATCGCCTTTTTCATAGTTTTCTTTCACCGGATCGACCGCTACAGTTCCCATCTTGTCGTCATTTGCTTTTACTGTTACTGTAAATGTTTCTTCTACAGGATCTTTTGCTTTGAAGTTCGCCTTAAGCTCCATGTCTTTGTCAACTGTAAACTTGTACTCTGCCTTCTTAGAAACTTCTTCATCGCCTACTGTCCAGTTTACGAACTCATATTTGCTTTCGTCTTTTACTTTCGCAGTTGCCGTTACTTCTGTTCCTTCTTTGTACTTATCAACTTCCGGGCTAAGCTTTGCCGTACCCATCGCTTCATCATTTACTGTTGCCGTTACTGTGTACTCTTTTACTTCAGGAACGTCTTTTACCACCGTGATCTTATAGTTTATTCCTTCTGATGCCGCTACAGTTACTGTTCCTTCTTTCACACCTGTTACTACGTTTCCGGCAGATGCTTTGTAGAAGCTCCATCCGTTATCATCACTCGGATAAGCTGCAACTTTATTATTATTTCCTGCCCAGTTGTTCAGATAATAATTATTTGCCGAAACAGAGAATCCTCCGTTTGCTCTTGCTCTGATCGTCAATACCTGCTCTGCATCCTTCAGTTCCACATTATTTCCAGAAATATTAATGTATTTGCCTGACGCGGCATCTTTCATCGTATAGCCTTCGCCTGATTTGGTAAGCGTCCACATAAAGTCTTTCGCAGTCTCATCATTATTAAAGTTGACCGCTTTCATTCCAAGACCTTTTTCAGAACCTGCTGCTGTACTTACCGTATTCAGCATGATATGACTATTATTTCCGAATAAATATGTTCCTTCTGTGATTTCTGAAATTGCTTTGTAAGGCGGCATGTTCTCACGTTTTTCCAAACTTACGATACCGTCTTTTGTCACTTCGGATTCATTTAAAATCTTGCCCGGTACGTTATATGTCTCGCCGATCTTGATTGTTACTTCTTCCACATCATTTTTCACGAAGATGAAGTATGTCTTGTTACCGATCTTCACAGATGTTTTGCCTTCTGCTTTTCCGGTAATTGTGATATCTGTCTTAGCACCGATTGTCTCATCTTCATACATTTTGCCTGTTACCTTCGCAACATAGCTATATTTTTCATTTCCCGTTGCCGGATTCAACAAATAGTAATTATTGCCTTCTACAGTTGCCTTCATAGCGATCAAGTATTGACCACCGTTCTCAATTTCTGAGAGTTCACTGATTTTTGTATATCCTGGGATCTCACTATCAACTACATTGTCATCTTTTCGATAAAGTTCAAAATCACATTTGCCTTTACTATCTACAGAACCATTTCTATCGAAATGGAATTTACTTGCATCATCTTTCCAAAAATACAAATATTTGCTGTTTGAAGCGTCTTCTGCCTGCTGTAACGTAAATGCTTCTCCATTTTTAGCAACCGTAATAACCGCCTCTGTCTCGACAAGTGGTCTGTTAGCTCCTGATGATGATTTTGGTCCGAGATAAACCTTTTTCCCATCCTCTGTTACTGCTGTGATCTTATACTGGTTTTCTGTTCCCTCCTGTTTATCAAACGTAAACAGGCATTTACTGATCTTCTTCTCACCGCCATTATCAAACTGTGCATTAGTTCCAAGCGCTACCGAAGCCTCTTCTTTTATCGGGATATTTTCTTCAACTACTTTTGCAACATGATTAAAATTACTGCTTGCAGCAGATGGATTTACCGCATAATAAGTTCCATCATCCGCCTTTGCCGTAATTAAATATTTCGTACCGCTTGTAAGTTGAGAAATATCTGTCACTTTCTCATACCCCGGCATTCCCAGATCATTTTTTGCACCTGGCGCCGCTTTCCATAATTCCATGTGACACTGTGCCACATCACTGCTGTATCTGTCAAAGTGCAGCTTAGAAGTATCGCCCTTCCAGAAATAAAGATATGCACCGCCTGTTCCTTCTGTCATATCTTTTAAAGATACCGTTCCATCCTCATGTGACTCTAATAAAATTTCTGTCTCTGTCTCTGCGCTTACACACTGTGACGGTGCTTTTTTATGGTTCACATATACTTTCTTATCTCCAGCCTGTGCGGAAATTTTATATGTATTTTCTTTATTTGCCACACTCTCAAATGTAAACATGCAGTTATCCAAGGAGACTTTCTCTCCATTAAAATTCGCCTGTGCAGTTGCAAGCTGTGCTTTTACCTGTTTCTCAACTGCCTGTGCATCCTCTCCTACCAATGTCACATCTGCAATATTTTTATCAAGACCGTCTAATGTGCTGTCACTGTAATTTCCTGTCTTGTCTGTATATGTTTTCGTATCTCCTACACGAAGATCTACGATCTCATAATCTTTTTCATCTGTTACGATTACATCGACTGTCGTCTTTTCACCTTCAGACTCAACTGTTACAGTCGCTTTTTCCATTCCTGTTACTGTTTTAGATGTCAATGTCACTTCGCCGTCAGCATATGCTGCTGTTACTGCGTTTTCATTGTCAGAAGAAACTTCCACTTTTGCGCCATCTTTTAAGCCGTTTACTGTCAGTTTTTTCGACATATCAGATGTCATTGTAACATCTGCCACAGTACCGTTTTCGTCTGTGCACCAGATATTTCCGATTGCTGCGCCTTTTGCAACGTCTTCAATATCAAAATCTTCATACGTAATCACAGTTCCGTCACTCTCATAAAGAAGACCGATCGTTCCGTCAGGAAGAATTGTCAGACAAGAGTATGCGTAATATGCAGATCCGTTAATGCTGTAGTTATATTTCCAGTCAAGTGTTCCGTCATCCTGCACTAAGCCTACGAAAATCTTTCCCGCCGCACGTCCCGATGAAGACGATGGAGTTGCAAACAAGATTGCTGTTTTACCATCAATTTTCTTCGGATATGTAATTGCTGTCAACTGACAATTCAGCCAGTAACTAATCCCCATATTTTTTTGCGTTGACCATGTTTCTCCAAAATCATCCGATGTATAATATCCGCCATGGCGAGTAAACATATACAATTTTCCATCTGCCTCAGTTACAACTGCTTCTGAACTCCATCCAGATACAGACTTTCCTCTTTCCCACGTCTTACCGCCATCATCCGAATAAATAGCCACGCTATTTTTATCTGAACCTGTAAATTCATATGCCGTAAATAAGATCCTGCCTTTAGAAGTAACCATACCTCGTCCCGGTCCTACTAAAAGAGACTGCTCATGATCTTTTCTCATATTGACAATCGTAGGTACAGACCACGTTGCTCCTGCATCTTCCGATGTTGTCAGGTACAAATAATCTGTCGGCCATACCTGAAACGGCGAATCAGCTTCAAACAGATTCGCATCTACATCTTTCCCTTTAATATTAAAATAAGCGTCAACTGTATAACCTTCTACGATTGCGTCATTCGCATCTTTAATCACATATGCAGAATCAGATTCTTTCTTATCATTCTTTTCCAAATGATATGTATAGTTAGCTTCATTCTGACGATCATTTACCCAACAATTCTGCCATTTCCTTGCGTCTGCCAGAAGAATATTTCCGTTCTCATCATGACTTTTACCTGCGACCAGTGCATGACTCGCGCCATTCAGCGCATATCCTGCCGGAAAAAGGTCTGCAATCATGTACACCTTTTCTCCGTCCGTTGCCATGGCAGGATCGATAAACGTTGTAGAATTGTTATTATGCGTGTTCCCGTTATCACCAAGGTAATTAGCAAACGTATAGTGCCATGTCTTTCCTTTGTCTGTCGAACGGGATACGATCGTATCCAGTCCACCACCGTCTAAACTCGTATTCCATCTGGCATCGCAGCCGGCTACCAATGTGCCGTCATCAAGAGATACAAGACACGGAATTCTAAACCTTGTACTTCCTCCCGTTCCACTCCAGAATGGCTGTTCTTTCGTTGTTCCGTCTTGGGGCTTCACGCCATCTGCCGCCATAACTGTTCCCGGCACACTACTGACCGTTAAAACCGCGGCAAGCAGAAGCGCTAAAGCCCTTCCTCTTTTTTTCATACTTTTTCCCTCCGTTTATTTTTAGGCTCATGTCAATCCCCCCGAAGTGCCAAAAGGCATATTCCGGGATTGTAAGCGATCGCCAAGTTCTCGGCGAACTCAGACTTTGGCTTATCGCCATTACAAAAAAGAAAAACCGTATTAAACCATCTACGATTTTCCATTTTACACCTTATTTATATTATACTATTCGCCATATTGTTTTTCAATGAGATTGCCCTTGACAAAACCACTGAATTTTTCGTGCTAAACAACAGTGTTTCCCTTCAATTTTTTGTGTATTTTACACAATTTTAGCTAACAATATTTCTATTTCTTCATATCGTGGATCATTCGGACGATATCATATCCGTAGTTATCTCCCGTTGCCCAGCCAAGCCCTTCAGGATTTTCCTGCTGCCCCAGCCATTCCACATATGGAGCCGTTCCTTTTTTTACATACTCATACCGATCATCTACACACTTCCCATTCAAAGGGTCTGCTGTGGCATATGCTTTCAGATGTTGAATCTGCGCCCTGATCCCGGTCCGCACATCAGGATAAGAGTTCCCGGGCACACCCCCGCCTGTTGTACCTAATCCCGCAAAATTAAACTGTTCGACAGAAGCATCTCCGCCATACTGCAAAAATCCCGTTTCTTTCATCGTCTGCACAAAAGCAACTTCCGGACGAACGCCTTCTGCCACCGCTTCATCATAATACATCCTGCAAAACACTTCTATAGACTCTGCTCCACCTTTGGAAAGAGCTTCTTTCGGATAAGGTTTTCCTGCCGTCTGAAAATAATCTACCATCTCATCAACTGTTACGCGGCTGTTTCCCATAATCGGATACTGTCCGTCAGCGATCGTTTCCTGTGATTCTTCAGCATTTCCCGCTGTATTTTGAGCGTTGTTTTCCCTTTGGTCTTTCACTTCATTTTTCTCTTGATCATTTCCTTTGTTTTTTTCGTAAACTTCCGCTTCTCCTTGTACAGCCGCTTCCTGCTTATTCTTGTCCTTCTCATGTGCCTGCGAAGAGAGCCGCCCTGATACTGATGCCAGTGCAATCGTTAAAACAAGAAGTACCGCCAGACCCGCTTCCATATATAATTTCATTTTCCGCTCATTTTGACGCGCCATATATTCACCATCCCAGAAATTTAAAATATCTCAACGGAACAACTTCCGCTGAGATATTATATTAGCACATGTTCAAATATATGAAAAGGAATCCCTTCCCGGTAAATTATTTTGCAAACAATATTGCAACGCCATATTTACGCGCGCGCCATTCCATCTACACTAAGAACTACGCCTGTAATATAGGACGCTTCATCAGATGCAAGAAATACAAATGCATTTGCAATGTCTTCCGGCTGTCCGAGTCTGCGAAGCGGAATCTGTGCGATCATCGGCTCGATCACGTTTTTCGGAACGGCTTTCATCATGTCTGTTTCCGTAATTCCCGGAGCAACTGCATTGACACGGATTCCTTTTGGCCCAAGCTCTCTTGCCAGAGAGATCGTCGTACCGTTTACCGCAAACTTAGACGCCGGATAAGCAAATCCGCTCGGCTGACCGGAAATACTTACCATTGAAGACGTATTCAGGACAACCCCGCTGTGATTTTTAATCATTCCGTCAACTACCGCGCGTGTTGCGTTAAATACACCTTTTACATTCAGATCGATCACACGATCAAAATCAGCTTCTGTATAAGATGTAAACGGAGTGCTCTCGGAAACCCCCGCATTATTCACCAAAATATCAATACGTCCGAACTGTTTCTCTACTTTATCAAATTCTTCTTTCACACTTTCAAAACTTCCGAGGTTCGGACTGATCCCTACCACTTCTGCATCCGGATGAATCGCTTTTAACTTCTCGACTGCCGCTTCCGCGTTTTTTTCACTGCTCGCCGCAACAGCAACTTTCGCACCCTCTCTTAAAAATGCATCTGCTGTCGCAAATCCGATTCCACGGCTTCCTCCTGTAATAATCGCTACTTTATCTTTTAATCTCATAAATCGTTCCTCCTGTTTTTCTCTTGTTTTTATGTGTCGATCTTACTCTCTTATAATTTTCATTGCACATTATATAAGTATAATAACACATAATAGAAATTATGTCTGTGATTTTATCACCAAATAAAAATATCCGGCAAAATAATTATAAACATAATATAAAATAAAAGAGAATATCTCGCAGCAAAAAATCGCAATCTGCCGCGGATATTCTCTTTTTCTTATTCTAAGCCTGCTTTTATTCGTGATAAAAATTCACCGTCTCTGCTATATTCTCTCGCCGCCAAAAGCGCCGCTCCCTGTACAGGCGAATATTTAGGAGGACAAAGACAAATTCCATTTTCCTCGAGCTTCCGCACCAGTGGCTTTAATATAAAATCTCCTGCATGAAACAATCCACCTGAATAAGATACGATCGTGTCTCCCGAAAATTCCAGTTTTCTATAAACAGCGCCTATGATCAGCGCTAATTCTTCTGCCGCAGCCTCATACAAACGTATTGCTTCTTCATCTCCTTGCATCGCTGCCTGTAAAAGCAATTTTTGAAGTTCAGCTGTTTTTGTACGATTATTTTTATACACTTCATCAAAAATGTCTATAAGGTCAAAGTCATTTTTTAAATTAAAATTGTATCGGAAAATCTCGAGTAACTTTCCTTTTTTTACCCTTCCGTCACTCTCTTTTGAAAACAGCTCCAACGCTTTCTTTCCCAACCAATAACAAGAGCCTTCATCAGAAAAACCATCATCCCATCCGCCCGCACGAGCTTCTGTGCCAAACTTATTTTGTCCATAAGCGATCGAACCTGTTCCTGCCACAAGATTGATCCCCTCTTCTAATCCCAAAGATCCTGCCCATCCCGCGGCGCTGTCGTTTACAATTTTCATCGGCCTATCTGTAATTTTGTCAATCCGGCATAAAAAGCGTTCATCATTTACTCTTGATTCTCCCCAATTCGGAAAGGCAAGACATATATAGGCATCATTCCCGTCTAATATTTGATTTATATTTTCTCTCAGTAATTCTGTCACATAATCCATTCCAACGTGCTTATAAGAAATAGTTCCTATCTTGCGCTGTGCAATCGTTTTTCCGTTTTCATCTAACAGTAAAAAATCAGTTTTTGTTCCCCCTCCGTCAATCCCCAGAAAATACACTATACCGCCTCCATTTCCGAAAATGCTTCTAATGTAAACACAAGCGCTCTCACAAGATGAAACGCACATTTCCACGGTGTTCCTTTTGCACTGTTTTTTACGGTTCCGTCATATTCCAGTCGTTCAAACCACTCTTTATATTGTGAATCAAAAAACTTTTCTTTACAATAATTATGCTGATCTAAAAATTCTTGAAGAAAATAACTATCTTTCGTATAGCAATACGCCTGTGCATAAGCTGTCAACGCCTCTGCATTCGGCCACCATACTTTTTCATTCCATAAAGAGTTCGTTTCTTTAAACCAGTCGATCGGGCGAGGTGTTTCCCCCAATGCGTCTGCATATGAAATAATTCCACCATACTCTTCATCTTTTCCGACGGCATTTGCCCAACGGGCAATCTGTATACCGCGCATAGTAATCTGCTTGTCTTCCAGCAATACTCCTGCCTTCATAAGAAACCATGCTGATTCATGCATATGTCCCGGATTAATAAAGCGGCCTTTGTCTGACTCAATATCAATTTTATTTTCTCTTGTAACCGCTTCAAACACTACGTTATATTCATCATTTGCAAACCAGTTAGCAATCTTATCGACACATTCATTCAAAAGTTTTTTTGTAACATCCGTCCCCAATACTTCCGCACATGTTTCCGTTGTAGACAGACATGTCAGATACATGTCATGCCATATAAAAACCGGGCTCCATGTATTTTCATATATTTCTTTAAACCATGGATCAAATACATTTTTTTCCATCGTTTCATAACAAGTTTTTAAAAGTTCCATATTTTCCGGCGTTCTTACTTCTTCTATTTTAAGGTATTCTGCCACCCCCTGCAAAACATGAAAATCAGAAAATATTGAGATTGTACCTTCCAAAACATTCCCTTTTCTGTCCAATACATAATTCCATCTTCCATCGCCCGCATACCCATATTTTACAAGAAATGAAAAACCATGCTTTGCATTTTCCAACCACTCCTTCTTTTTGCGTACTTTGTTATAAAGCAGTGAATATATATATAGCTGACGCCCTTGAAACCAAATATATTTCTTATCATCTGTCATCTTTCCTTCTCTGTCAAAACAAGTAATATATCCGCCGTATTCTTTATCTATGCACCTCCGATCCCAAAATGGCATCACATCTTCTAAAATATGTTTTTCATAATAAGATACCAGTCTTTCTTTCAGTAATATGTCCATATATGCCTCCATATCATTCTCCTATGATTTCCAGAGCATAATGATCTGCTCTTCCGCATAATCCAATGCAACTTTTATCCCACCTATGATCGGAGCATCTGCGCCTAACTTTGAAGTTACGACTTCAGGAACAAACGGACAAACTTTTTCTAATATTTTCTTGATCTCAACAATATTTTCCTCTGTAAAAATTTCTGAATCTCCGCCTAATATCACCATCTCAGAGTTTAACATCAATACGGTATTGGCGATGACAACGGCGATTTTTCTTATAATTTTTTTCACAATGGCATCTGCCGCCTCATCACCTTGTTCAGCTCGCAAAATAAGATCTGACAAGCCGTTTTTTTCACCGCATTCTGAGAAAATATTTTGACACACCTTTTTTTCAAATCGTCCGGGACATACAAACTCATCTGTCATCTCTTCCAATGATTCTAGATAATAACCTAATTCTCCCGCCGCCATATTATTTCCTTTTAGAAGATATCCGTCCACAATCGCCCTTGCCGCAAAGCCTTCTCCGTATTTTATGTAAACAATATTCGTCTGTTTTTTTCCTACGCCTCTTTCACGTTCTCCGATCAGCGCCAATTCAACGTCATTTACAATAATCGCTTCTACATTATATTTCTGTAAAATATGCTCTTTCAAATCGACATTTTTCCATTCCGGCAAATATGTTCCAAAGAGATCGTTTAAATCATTCTGGCCTGTCAGCGCAGGAACACCTACTGCGATCACAATCACATCTACATCCTTTTTTCGCTTTTCAAGCAACTCGTCTATCGCAGAATCCAACTGCCCGAGAACCTCGTCCACTCCGTTTTCTACTATGATCTCCTTTTCTGTCCACTGCTGAACTTCACCGTACAGATCTGCAATACCTGCACGAACTTTTTTAGGCATCAATTCAACCGAAATCACATAATAAAGGTCTCCTTTATAACTTAATTGTCTCGGCTTTCTTCCCAAGCTCGTATCGTCACAGCCGTTTTCATATACAATCCCGTTTTCGATCAAGGCCGCTACATTATTACTTACCGCCGGTGCACTTAAATGCATCCTTTTTGAAATTTCCTGTCTGGAAATTCCATCATATACTTTTATCAGCCGTAAGATCATTAGTTTATTTCGATCTCCTATATCTGTCGGATTATAGATTTTCAAAGCATATCCCCCTTTATTTCTTACTCTTTGACCGAACCTGCCAACATACCTTCAACAAGATATTTCTGCGCAAATATATATATCAACACGATCGGCACTGTCGCAATAACCAACCCTGCCATAATAACAGGTATATTTAATGTGAAACGTCCTTTAAATAAAGTAATCCCTACCATTAAGGTTCGCAATTCTTCTTTCTGAAGAAAAACAAGCGAAATCAACAGCTCGTTCCATACCCATACAAGATTTACAAGTGATGAAGTAATAAGCGCCGGAACGCTCAGCGGAATCATAATCTTTGTCAACGCCTTCCGCTTACTGCACCCGTCAATCTCCGCTGCCTCTAACAAAGAATCCGGTACTGTTTTCATGAAATTTCTCATCAAATATATCGTCATAGGCAACATAATTCCTATATATATTAATATCACAGAAACACGTGTATTTACCAGACCCAATATTTTAATAATCCGGAACTGCGGTATAATCATAACAACCGGAGGAACAGACATCAGCGGAACGATCATGTTGAACAACACTTTTTTCCCTTTAAACCTCATCTTTGCAAAGGCATATCCTGCCAGCAGTGCAATGATTCCCGTAATAAAAACCGCTGCAACTGTAAGAATCAAACTATTCATAAACCATTGTCCGAACGGTTTTCCCCGGAAAGCTTCCACAAAGTTTTGTACTGTAAATGTTTGCGGAAGGCCTGCCATATTATTGACATATTCTTCATGCGTTTTAAACGAATTCGCTGTCATAAAATATAACGGAAAGATAATAACGACCACAAGTAAAATCATCAATAGCTGGGAGACTATTCCTCCTCTTTTTCGTTTCATTCTTTCACTCCTCTTTTCTCATAACAATCTGATGTATTACAATCAATATTGCCGCAATAGCAAGAAGTACTACGCTGATCGCCATTGCAATATTGAAATCACCACCGCCAAACGCTTTCTTATAAATCAAATATTCCAACACAAGCGTCTTATTTCCCGGGCCGCCTGCCGTCATGACATAAATGAAATTAAACACCCAACTCAACATTTCAATAAGAGTGATGATCACATAAAATTCAATAATCGATTTTGTCTGCGGCACGGTAATGTGCATAAATTTCTGAAACCATGTAGCTCCGTCTACATCAGCCGATTCATACAATGTTTTATCTATTGACATCATTCTCGCCAAAAACAAAACAACTCCGAAACCGATCTGCTTCCACATAATAACTATTGCCACACTCGGGAATGCCAAATTCGGATCTCCCAACCAATCCAACGCCATATTCTCCAACCCGATTGTCCGCAAAATAGAATTGATAACTCCGTTGTACTGCAGTAAATATGAAAATACAATGCCCACAACCGGAATTGCCAGTATGTACGGAATAAAAATAACGCTTCTGTAAAACCTCCACCCTCTGATTTTGTTATATAAAATTGATGCAATGGCAAGTGAAAGCACTGTCAATATCGGAACGCATAAAAATAATTTCAAGTTGTTCTTCAACGCAGTCAGCAAAAGTTCGTCTTCAAATGCCATCTTATAATTTCTCAGACCTACAAAAACACTCTCATTTGCAAAGGTCGTATAGAAGCTTTGGATAATAACATAAATAATCGGAATTACAATTACAACCGCCAAAATGATAAAGGTTGGTAATATATAGAAATACGGCGTGAACTTTTTCATCCTGTTCGTTTTCATATCAATCCCTTCCTTTGAAACAGAGGCTTTCCTCTTTTCAGAACTATTCTTCTACACTCCATTCTAAAAACGCATCATGAACCTCAGGATTTTGTTCCATACATTTCCCGAGTGCCTCATCTAATTCCACCGCTGCATCCTTTGGCGCTAACCCTTCTGAAAACATCTTCTGTACCGTCGGAATCAGACCATCTGTTTCAAACATAGGTGCAAAATACAACTGATAACAAAAATTATTGTCTTCTTTCTGCCATTCCAAAACTTTTCTGTCAATTTCGCTGGATACCCAGCTTTCATCAAAGTTATTATTCGGCATCATCGCATTTGCCGATTCATACAGATATTTAATATTATCTTCTTCCTGTAAAAACAATAAGAAGTCTGCCGCCTCTTCTTTATGTTTCGCACTGTTTGGTATTACATATACCTGACTCGGAGTTGCAACTGAATCCGCAAATTTTCCGGTTCCGAATACTGGCGCTTTTGCAAAACCGATCTGATCTGACCCTAATGATTTTTCCAATGATACCGCATACGGCTGTGTATGAAGTGTCATTGCCGCTTTTTTGCTTTCGATCAACTGCTGCCCCTGATATAAGTCTAATGAAAGTATATCTTCGTTAATATATCCGGCTTCTTTCAGCTCTGCAATTTTTTCCAGCCATTCAGAGTATTTTTTATCTGTAAAGCTTTCTTGTCCACTCATAAGGGAAATCATATCATTCACGCTGTCCATATTTTGCTGTCCCAAAAAAATCCCGATCCACGCCGGTAAATATCCGTCTTTTAACCCCATTCCTAACGGCGTAATTCCTGATGATTTTAATTTCTCACAACACTCTAAAAATTCATCCCATGTAGTAAACGGATTTTCCGGATCTACTCCGGCAGTACGCATTGCTTCTTTATCATAGGCAATCCCATATGTAAATCCATATGCCGGGATTCCCCATTGTTTCCCGTTCCAATTCGTCTGAGCCAATGCCGACTTCGGAATAACCGAGAGTTCTTCTTCAGAAATATAGTCACTAATCGGAGCTACGTTTCCTTTCCAAACATCTTCCATTGCCTGAGTTCCGCCCCACATATATTGAATATCCGGACCTTCCCCTGCCGCCTCTGCCGTACGAAATGCCGTATACAGATTATCACTTTCCTGAAGAACAGCTTCCACTTTAATATCAGGGTTCTTTTTTTCATACCGTTTTACCATCTCTTCCATATACGCCTTATATCCCGGCACTTCTTGTTCTCCCCAATACCAAACGCTCAAAGTTGTTTTCCCTGTACCTTTCGCATCGTCGCTCTTTCCACATCCAAAAAGCAAAGATACGACCAACGCCGCAATCAACACCACAGAAATCTTTTTCATACTTTTCTCCTTTCTTTTATTTAAGTACATTTATTAATTTAATTAAATAATATCATAAAATATATATTTGTCAATATTTGTCTGAATATTTATGTATTATTTTATGTTTTTCTGTTTTGCATTGTTTTGTACTGTTTTTTTCTGATTAATTCCGGGTGGAGGATTCAAAAGATAGTATAGCTATATCATAAGCAAGATTCCTATTTTGAAAACCATATACAAAAAACTATCCCCCTTACTATCATTTTCTAAATAGTAAGGGGGATTGCAGTCATTCTGAATATGGATTTTCTTTTATTTTTGCATTACTGACCGTCAGAAAAAGCTTCATCTATCGCTTTTCCGATATCATTACGCTTATATTTGTTTTTAAACTGTACCCATTCTGTCGCTGCGTAGGCATTTTTTCTTGCTTCTTTCAGATTAGCGCCTTTTGCAGTTACACCAAGCACACGGCCTCCGTTTGTCACGATGTTTCCGTCCTCAAATTTTGTTCCTGCATGGAAACAGTAATACCCTTCATGTTTACTGAATTCTTCAAGACCTGTGATAGGATAGCCTTTTTCGTACTGAACCGGATAGCCTTCAGATGCAAGCACAACGCACACGGCCGCATTATCTTCAAACTGAAGATCGATCTGATCCAGAGTTCCGTCCACACATGCTTCAACAACGTCCAAAATATCATTTTTCATACGCGGAAGCACAACCTGAGCCTCCGGATCTCCGAAGCGGGCGTTGTACTCCAACACTTTCGGTCCTTCTTCTGTAAGCATCAGACCGAAGAAAATAACGCCTTTAAACGGGCGGCCCTCTGCAGCCATAGCATCTACCGTTCTCTGGTAAATATATTTTTCACAAAATTCTTCTACTTCTTTTGTATAGAACGGACTTGGTGAAAATGTTCCCATTCCGCCTGTATTCAGCCCTGTATCACCGTCACCGGCACGTTTGTGATCCTGCGCGCTTGTCATCGTTTTGATCGTCTTTCCGTCTACAAATGAAAGAACAGATACTTCGCGACCTGTCATGAACTCTTCAATGACCATCTCGTTTCCGGCTGTGCCGAATTTTTTGTCAAGCATGATCGTCTTTACGCCTTCTTTTGCCTCTTCAAAATTCTGACAGATCAGCACTCCTTTACCAAGTGCAAGTCCGTCTGCCTTCAATACGATAGGGAACTTTGCATTCTCAAGATAGGCGATTGCTTCCTTTGGATCTGTAAAATTCTCATATCCTGCCGTAGGAATATCGTATTTTTTCATAAGATCTTTTGAAAACGCTTTTGATCCTTCCAAAATAGCGGCGTTTTTCTTTGGACCGAACGTACGGATTCCCGCATCTTCCAATACGTCCACAAGACCTCCGACAAGCGGATCATCCATTCCGACGATGCAAAGATCGATCTCTTTTTCTTTGGCAAATTCTGCCAGTTTTTCAAATTCCATTGCTCCGATGTCCACGCACTCTGCGTATTCTGCAATTCCCGCGTTTCCGGGCGCGCAGTATATCTTATCTGCTCTGGGACTTTTTGCCACACTTGCCGCAATGGCATGTTCTCTTCCGCCGCTTCCGACGATCAATATTTTCATGATAGATTCCTCCTGTCTGTACAAACCGTTTTACGTTCCGAAATGACCGCCCGGTTTTTTCGTCCCGGCGGTCATTTTTTAATGTTTCGACATTCTATAAATTTTCTATAAAAGCATGTCCGTTTTCAACATGCACTTTTCCGTTCGCGATCAAATGGATCGCTTCCGGAAGGATTTTCCACTCTGCCTGCTCCATCACTCTTCTTTGAAGCATCTCCGGTGTGTCACCCTGCTCAACTTCTACTGCTTTCTGCAGGATGATCGGGCCTGTATCGGTTCCTTCATCTACAAAATGAACGGTCGCGCCGACTACTTTAACACCTCTTGCAAGCGCTGCTTCATGCACTTTTAATCCATAATATCCTTTCCCGCAAAACGCCGGAATCAACGACGGGTGAATATTAATCATCCGGTTTCTGTAAGCCGCGATCATTTCCGGAGGGATAACAACAAGAAATCCTGCCAAAACGATCAGATCCGGTTCGTACTCGTTGACGGCTTCCAAAAGTTTTTCATTAAACACATCCCTGGATTCATAATCTTTCGGCGAGATACATTTTGCCGGGATGTGATTCTCTCTCGCCCGCTCAAGCGCATATGCATTCTTGTTATTGCTGATAACTCCGACGATCTTTGTATTCCTGATGACGCCGCCTTTTACGCCGTCAATGATCGCCTGCAGATTCGTACCTCCTCCGGATACGAGCACAACGACCTTTAGCATAAGTCTACTCCTTTTTCTCCCGCTTCGATGCGGCCGACTACATACGGCGCATCTCCTGCCGCTTTGATCGCTTCCAGAGTTTTCTCCACATCTGCCGGATCAACGGCAACGATCATTCCAAGTCCCATGTTAAACGTATTGTACATCATCTGCTCTTCGATATCGCCTTCTTTTGCAAGCATCTTGAAGATCGGCGGGATCGGATAACTGTCTTTTTCGATCACCGCTCGAGTACCGTCGATCAGCATACGCGGAACATTCTCATAGAAACCGCCGCCTGTAATATGGCTGCATGCTTTCACCGTTATTCCCGCTTCTTTAATACTCTTAAGCGCTTTCACATAAATTCTTGTCGGAGCGAGAAGCGCCTCTCCGAGAGTACATCCCAATTCATCGTAATATGTATCAAGAGATTCTTTTGTAATATCAAATACTTTTCTTACAAGTGAAAATCCGTTGCTGTGAACTCCCGTAGACGCCATTCCGATCAAAACGTCTCCGGCAGACAGATTTTCTCCTGTGATCATATCTTTTTTATCGCATACTCCTACCGCAAATCCGGCAAGATCGTACTCGTCTTCTGCCATAAGTCCCGGATGTTCCGCCGTTTCGCCTCCGATCAGCGCCGCTCCCGACTGAAGACATCCTTCTGCCACTCCGCTTACGATTGATGCGATCTTCTCAGGCTCATTCTTGCCGCATGCAATATAATCAAGGAAAAACAGTGGTTCTCCTCCCGCACAGGCAATATCATTCACACACATTGCCACAGCATCGATTCCGATCGTGTCATGCTTATCAAGCACCATCGACAGCTTCACTTTCGTTCCGCAGCCGTCTGTTCCCGACAGCAGTACCGGCTCTTCCATTTCTTTGATCTTATCAAGAGAAAATGCTCCCGAAAATCCTCCGAGTCCTCCGAACACTTCCGGACGCATCGTCTTTTTCACATGCTCTTTCATAAGTTCTACTGATCTGTAACCGGCCTCTATGTCAACTCCTGCTTTCTTATAATCCATACCACTTTCTCCTTTACTTTAAATACTCCTCATATCCGACCTCGGCAAGACGATCGGCTTTCGCCTGAACGGTATCTTTCATCTCTGCCGAATAGTCTTTTAACTTTTTTAATACCTCTTCATCTGATACAGCGAGGATTTTTGCCGCAAGAATCGCAGCGTTCATTCCACCGTCAATCGCAACAGTCGCAACCGGAATTCCCGGCGGCATCTGAACGATCGAGTAAAGAGCGTCCATACCATCCAGATTCTTTCCTGACATCGGCACTCCGATCACCGGCATCGGGAACAGCGCCGCACACATTCCCGGAAGATGTGCAGCCATTCCGGCTCCTGCGATGATTACTTTAATCCCTTTTCCTTCCGCAGCTTTTGCCCACTCAAAAAATACATCCGGCATACGATGTGCGGAAATGATCGTCATTTCATAATCAATTCCGAATTTTTCCAACA
>OFMU01001037.1_pt1 | contig 17116 bp, 10 predicted proteins | sample 1541861 | NCBI WGS metagenome assembly OFMU01 (sample SAMN04209238, study PRJEB22552) | human gut metagenome | biome: gut; material: feces | host: Homo sapiens | place: USA: Oklahoma
CTCCTGAATGGTTACTCCACACGCAGATAAATACAACTCACAGCCGAGTATTAAAGACTCCTGAGCGGGAAACATCTGCAAGAGTTCATAGAAATACTTGAATATCCGCTGGCTGCGTTATGGATAAAAAGTGCATTGTCTGAGCGTAAGCGAGTTATGCACTTTTTATTCATGATTTTAGCAGACAGAGTATATTTCTAGTATTTCTGAACTCTGAAGCCGTTTCCACGCCAGGAGTCTTTGATACTCGGCGTGAGCTATAAATATCAGCCTTTAATCCCGGCGTTAAATCTGATTTTTTTGTGAAATCTACAAAAACAGTTGCATTTTCTCTACAAATGCATATAATAAACAATTAGCCGACTAATCAATAGCTGACTAACCAAATCAACAGACATCACACGGAGGTGAAGACTTGTTTACAGAAGAAGAACCAGACTTTTGTCAGAGAGAGTATAAATCCAGTATTCTCACAATGTTTATGCGGATTGACCGGCGTTTTATGGCCAAATGCTTTGGACAGATGCAGGAACTGGGAATCTATCCGGGACAGATACCGGTGCTCGGTCTATTGGCACACAAAGACGGACTGAGCCAGCGCGAGATCGCAGAAAAACTGCACATCAAACCACCGACTGTCAACGTAACTGTCCAACGCCTGGAAAAAGCGGGATTCCTTTACAGAGAAGCCGATGAAAAAGATCAGCGTATCTCAAGAATCTATATGACAGAAAAAGGCAAGCAGGCCAAAGAAAGTGGCATGAAGAAGGTGCAGGATAACGAGAAAATACTTCTCGATGGTTTCAGCGAAGAAGACCTTTGCCTTCTGCGAAGATTTCTGGACCAGATCACAGAGAACATTGAAAAAATACCGGTTGCATCCGGTAAGAACAACACCAGGAAAGAGAGGCAGCAAAAGTGATCAAACTGATGAAATATCTGAAAAAATCAGCTGGCTATGTAGTACTGATCATAGCACTTCTGTTTCTTCAGGCTTACTGCGATCTGTCACTGCCGGATTACACATCCAAGATCGTTAATGTGGGAATCCAGCAAAGCGGTATCGAAGACAGTGTACCTGAAAAGATCAGAAAAACATCCATGGATAATCTGAAATTGTTTATGGATGAAGAGGACAAAGAAACCATAGATTCCTATTATGAAGAAGATGGGGACAACCTCGTACTAAAAGATGATGTAAAATCTGAGGAACGAGAGAAACTCAACGATATTTTAGCAAAACCGATGATGATAGCAGCAAGCTTTTCATCCGGCAGTGACGAAGTAAATGAGATGCTTGCAAAGATGGGAGTTCCGGAAAGAACAGATCCGATGCAGGCAATCGCTCAGCTGCCAGAGGAAGCTCTGACTTCAATGATCAAGAAGATCAGCGAGAAGATTGACAAGATGCAGCCATCCATCCTTACACAGGCTGGTGTAGCCTATGTAAAGAGTGAATACGAGGCAATGGGTGAGGATGTTGATGCGATCCAGATGCATTACATCAAAATTTCAGGTGTTAAGATGCTGGGAATGGCACTTATCACCATGCTCTGTGCAATCTGCGTGGTATTTCTTTCATCCAGAGTGGCAGCAGCACTTGGTCATGACCTGAGAAATGCTGTGTACAATAAAGTTATTTCATTCTCAAGCCGTGAATACCATAAATTCTCAACAGCATCTCTGATCACCCGTTGCACGAACGATATTCAGCAGGTGCAGCAGGTAATGGCAATGTTTTTCCGTATCGTACTATATGCGCCGATCCTTGGTATCGGTGGCGTGATCCGTGTATTGAAGACGGATTCTTCTATGACATGGATCCTTGGTCTTGCAGTAGGCCTGATCCTTGTTGTGATCGTTGTTCTGTTCCAGGTGGCAATGCCTAAGTTTACAATACTGCAGACTCTGGTTGACAAACTGAACCTGGTAACACGTGAGATCCTGACAGGTATCCCTGTTATCCGCGCATTCAGCCGTGAAAAACATGAAGAAGAACGTTTTGAAGAGGCAAACCTAAGACTTACAAAGACAAACCTGTTTGTTAACAGATGTATGACTTTTATGATGCCGACGATGATGCTCATTATGAATGGTGTCTCTGTGCTGATCATCTACAGTGGATCTTATGCAGTAGACAATGGAACCATGCAGGTTGGTAATGTTATGGCATTCATTCAGTATGCAATGCAGATCATCATGTCCTTCCTGATGATCACAGCAATGTCTATCATGCTCCCAAGAGCAAATGTTGCAGCACTTCGTATCAACGATGTACTCAAGACAAAGGTCAGCGTAATAGATCCGGAAAAACCGGTTCAGCCTGATGTGAATGTCAAAGGAACCGTTGAATTCGACCATGTAAGTTTTGCATATCCGGAAGCAGGCGAAAACGTCATCAGCGACATCTCCTTTAAGGCAGAAAAGGGCGAAACGATTGCCGTGATCGGAAGTACCGGAAGCGGAAAGAGCACACTGATCAATCTGATTCCTCGTTTCTATGATGTGACAGAAGGCCGTGTTCTTGTCGACGGAGTGGATGTTCGTGAAATGACTCAGAAAGAAGTACGATCCAGACTTGGATATGTTCCACAGAAGGGAGTCCTTTTCTCCGGCACGATCGATTCCAATATCCGCTACGGCAAGACTGATATTTCAGAAACAGAAGTAAAAGAAGCAGCAGAGGTTGCTCAGGCAACAGAATTTATTGATGCGAAACCAGAGCAATATGCTTCTCCGATCTCTCAGGGCGGAACAAACGTATCCGGTGGACAGAAGCAGCGGCTTTCAATTGCAAGAGCGATCGCCAAGAAACCGGAGATATTTATTTTTGACGACAGCTTTTCCGCTCTGGATTTCAAGACAGACAGTACTTTGCGTAAAGCTCTGAAAGAACATACCAAAGATGCTACAACGATCATAGTCGCACAGCGAATCAGCACGATCCTGAATGCAGATAAGATCATTGTACTGGATGACGGACATATGGCTGGAATCGGTACTCATGGAGAATTGATGAAAAACTGTGAAGTTTATCGTCAGATCGCAATGAGTCAGCTGTCAGAGGAGGAATTGGCATGAGTGGACAGAGACGACGCAGACCGATGGGCGGTCATGGACCTGGAATGCGCCCGACAGAAAAAGCAAAAGATTTCAAAGGTTCAATGGGAAAACTGTTCCGTTATATGAGCCGTTATAAATTACGTTTTGTAATGGTATTCATCTTTGCAGTTGCAGGAACCGTTTTTAATATTGCAGGCCCTAAGATCCTTGGTAAAGCAACAACAGAACTTTTTAATGGCCTGATTGCCAAGGTAAACGGAACAGGAAGCATTAACTTCAGCAAGATCGGAATGATCCTGCTATGGACATTGGGATTATATCTGGCAAGTGCATGTTTTTCCTTTATACAGGGATGGATTATGACAGGAATCTCCAATGATGTAACCTATAATTTAAGAAAAGATATTTCAAAGAAGATCAATAAACTGCCGCTCAATTATTTTGAAAGCAGAACAAACGGTGAGATCCTCTCAAGAGTAACAAACGATGTCGATACTCTGCAAATGAGTCTGAACCAGAGTCTGACCCAGCTGATCACATCCGTAACAACACTGAGCGGTGTATTTATTATGATGCTGTCCATCAATGTGTGGATGACACTGGCAGCACTTCTGATCCTGCCGGTATCTATGTTTATCATTCAGACAGTGATGAAGCACTCACAGAAATATTTCCAGGCACAGCAGAATTATCTTGGTGCAGTCAATGGTCAGATTGAAGAAAACTTCGGTGGGCATGATGTGGTAAGAGTATTTAATAAAGAAAAAGATGTTCTGGAGGAATTTGAAAAGGACAACAAAAAACTTTATGAATCAGCATGGAAATCTCAGTTCTTCTCAGGAATGATGATGCCGATCATGCAGTTTGTAGGAAACCTCGGATATGTGATGGTTGCACTTCTTGGTGGTGTTTTTGTTATCAAAGGTTCCATCGAAGTTGGTGATATCCAGTCCTTCTTCCAGTATATCCGTAACTTTACACAGCCAATCCAGCAGATCGCTCAGGTTACAAACCTTCTGCAGTCTTCAGCTGCAGCATCCGAGCGTGTGTTTGAATTCCTAGATGAAGAGGAAGAAGTACAGCAGCCGGAAAATCCGGATTCTATCGAAGGACTCAACGGAAATGTACAGTTTGAGCATGTAGAGTTTGGCTATAATCCGGATAAGATCATCGTGCATGATTTTTCAGCAGATGTGCATGATGGCCAGAAGGTAGCTATCGTAGGTCCGACCGGAGCGGGAAAAACAACCATGGTAAAACTTCTGATGCGTTTCTATGATGTAAACAAAGGCGCGATCAAGGTTGATGGCCATGATGTCAGAAACTTCAACAGAAGTGAGCTCCATGAAATGTTCGGAATGGTTCTTCAGGACACCTGGCTTTTCTCAGGAACGATCATGGAAAACATCCGTTACGGACGTCTGGATGCAACCGATGAAGAGGTTATTGCAGCGGCAAAGGCTGCTCATATCCATAATTTCATCATGCAGCAGCCTGGCGGATACCAGATGGTACTGGATGAGGAGACAAGCAATATCTCTCAGGGACAGAAACAGCTTCTTACCATTGCAAGAGCAATTCTTGCAGACAACAAGATCCTGATCCTTGATGAGGCAACATCTTCTGTCGATACCCGAACAGAAATGCAGATCCAGAAAGCAATGGACAACCTGATGAAGGGCAGAACAAGCTTCGTTATTGCACACAGACTTTCTACGATCAAAGATGCAGATCTGATCCTTGTTATGAAGGATGGCGATATCATCGAGCAGGGAAATCACAAAGAACTCCTGGCAGCAAATGGATTCTATGCGGATCTTTACAACAGCCAGTTTGACAAATAATTAATAGGACACCGGGCGGCTGCCGGACAGGAGACCTCTTGTCAGCAGTCGCCTTTTTCGGTATAATATTTTTTTACAGTTGGTAAAATAAGCTGAAAATAAACAGGTTACAGATGACTGTAGTGTATGTGATAAGATAAGCAGAATCACAGCAAAATAAATAATGATTGGTTGATGAGTTATGACAAATATGGAAAATGGCAGAGATTATCTGCAGCATGTGCTGAACTGTCTCTGTACAAGGCTTGCACAGATCGATCAGGCAATTCTCGAAGGTGAAAAAGAAGTCGAGGATATGCATGAATATTACTGGGAAAACTATACAGAGATGGACGAGTATGGTTATGAGAACTATGATAACCAGCAGGCACTGTTTCACCAGATGCATGCGAATGAAGAACAGTTCCTTCTAAGAAAACGTTTTAAGAAAATGCTGGATTCACCGTTCTTTGGGCGGGTAGATTTTGTGTATGATGGAGATGATGAGCCGGAAATCTTTTATATAGGAATTGGAAACCTGTCCGAGACAGCCGGACATCGTCCGTTGGTATATGACTGGAGAGCTCCGGTCAGCGGTCTGTTTTATGATTATGATAAAGGACCGGCGGCTTATGAGGCACCTTCCGGAACCTTTTCCGGGGAAGTGGTCTCCAAGTGGCAATACAAGATCCGACGCGGTAAGATGATCTACGAGTTCGAGAGTGATGTAAAGATCGATGATGAGATTCTTGGCGCGGAGCTTGGAAGTAAGGGAGAAGTCCAGCTGAAAAATATTGTACGCACGATTCAGAAGGAGCAGAATGCGATCATCCGTAATACCAAGGACCGGATCATGGTGATCCAGGGAGCTGCCGGAAGTGGTAAGACTTCCGTAGCACTTCACAGAATTGCATATCTTCTCTATCATGACAGAGAAAATCTGAAATCTTCCAATATACTGGTACTTTCACCAAACGGGGTATTTGCGGATTATATTTCACACATTCTGCCGGAGCTGGGAGAAGAAAACATTCGTGAAATGAGTTTTGACCTGTTTGCGTATAGAGAACTGAAGGGAATTGCTGCAGACTGTGAAGACCGCTATGATCAGATCGAACGGGTAATCATCTGTCCAGAATCGCAGGAACTGTGCAGGAAAAAACAGTCAGCAGAATTTGCCGGCAAGCTGGATGCTTTTATGCTTGGCATGGAAGATGACCTGATGAATTTCAAGGATGTAGAGTACAAAGGCTGCATTCTGAAAGAAAAAGAAATCATAGATCTTTTTTATTTCAAATTCCTGGATATCCCGCTTCTTTCCAGAATGGAAGCAGTAGCAGAATATTTCATTGACCAGGTGGAAACACTGAGGGACAGAGATCTTGCAGATGAAGAAAAGGAAGAGCTGACCGAGCGTTTCCAGCAGATGTATGAGACAAGAGACTGCTATATACTGTACAGCCGCTTTCTGGAACAGGAAGGTTATAAAGCACTTCCACGGCTTCCGCTTGAAAAAAGAAAACTTCGTTATGAAGATGTATATCCGATACTTTATCTGAAATATTCTCTGTTCAGATGCAAGGGACATCACGGAATCAAGCATGTGGTAGTGGATGAAATGCAGGATTATTCCTGGATTCAGTTTGTGCTTCTGAAGAAACTGTTTCCATGTAAGATGACGATCCTGGGGGACAAGGCACAGACCATGGAAGAACAGCAGCAGGATGTGCTTAAGTTTCTGCCGAAAATCTTCGGAAGAGATATCCGTAAGATCGTGATGAACCGCAGTTACCGTAATACGATGGAAATTGCACAATATGCGAATCGTCTTACCGGTGTCTCGGATATAGAGCTGTTTGACCGACATGGTGATGCAGTGGAAGAGATGCAGTTCAAAAATCTGCATACAGCGTTGGACAGGGTTCTTGAGAAATGGGAACAGAAACGAGAGGATTATGAAACAGAAGCACTGGTTCTTTTTACAGAAAGAGAAGCAGAGCATGCGTTTCTTTATCTGGAAGAAAAACTCAGAACACTTGATCCAGATGGTGAATATCAGCTTACTTACATGAATCGTGACAGCCAGAATTTCAAAAAAGGACTGACAGTAACGACCTTTTATCTTGCCAAGGGACTTGAGTTTGACCAGGTTTTTGGGGTGTTTCATGCAGAGGACAACAGCGGTCTTGCGGCACAGGCCAGATACATCACAGCGACAAGAGCATTGCATGAACTGCATATGTATGATGTAGAAGACTAAATTTGAAATTTGTTGACAATTTTGTAATAAAAATGTAAAATATAGGCTGCTGTGAATGAAGTGCACAGGAATACAGATATGCACAGATGCGTGGTTACAGAGATAACCATATTAAGGAGGATACTATGAGAAATAAAAGATTACTTGCAATTTCGGCAATAGCGATATCTGCATCTGTTTTTATGACAGCATGCAGCTTTGGCGGAGACGGCAAAACAGATAAAACAGAAACTGTGGAGGTTACTGATACACCGACACCGGAGGTGACGCAAGCACCGACAGAGACACCGGTACCGACGATCGCACCAAATGTACAGAGTACAACTTATACATCGGCAGATAAGAGCATTGCAATCAATCTGCCGGATGCTACATGGGCAAATAAGACAGACGAAACAGATATGCTCAGCTTCGAATCACCAGAGCAGGGAAATATCCTGATTCTGCATGGACAGGGCGAGGATACGATGGCAGCAACGGTTGTCCCAAGTACACAGGATATGGCAGTATCTCTGGAACAGGCAGATGGAGACAAAGTCAACGGAACAGATTTTGAGATTCAGGAATACAGTGCCAATGATGTCAATGGAATCGGTGTATACAGCTATACAACAAAAATGCTGAATACAGACAAGAGCAACGGAAATCTTTATGTTGTTCATAAAGTATTCGCAAATGATACAGAGTACTATACGATCGACGCCGGAGTAAAAACAGAGGATGCACTTGCTTCTGTTAAAGCCGCAGTAGAATCTTTCCAGATCCTTGGGGATTCCACACTGAAGGAAGCAGCTCCACAGCAGGCCCCGATAGAGAATACAGCACAGACAGATGCAAATACCGGTGATGCAGCAGCTCAGCCGGCAGCAGATGCAAATACCGGTGATGCAGCAGCAAATGGTTCTACGGACGCAGCAGCAACAGATGGAACGGCAAATGCAGCAGCAACAGACAACAGTGATAGCTCCGGAACAGCAACAAATTCCGGTGGATTCACAGAGGAACAGCTGACCAATACAGATGAGACAAGAACCCTGTATCGTAACTCTGACGGACATCCGTTTGTTATCACACCGGATGGAAATGGAAACTGGGTTGATTCTGATGGAAATGTTTACAACTTCATCGATGAACAGGATGCATATGATGCAGAAGGCAACAGCTATTACTGGCACGGAGAAGCAGCAGACGTATATTATATGCCTGTACAGTAAGCGGGAAGCATAAACTGGCTGCTTGCAGAAATATGTATTAAAAAAGGCAGGTGAGAGATCATCTGCCTTTTTGGGCACTACAGGAGTTTGGAAGAAACAGGTACAAAATTACGGATAAAGGAGAAAAACTATGAGTGCATATGAGAAGTTTGCACAGGTCTATGATCTGTTCATGGATAACATTGATTATGAAGGATGGGCGGAGTATGTTACAGATCGTCTCAGAGAATATGAGATTACAGATGGTCTGGTTCTGGAACTTGGATGTGGAACCGGGACAATGACAGGATTGCTTGCTGGCAAGGGTTATGATATGATTGGTGTGGATAATTCTGAAGAAATGCTTGCAGAAGCAATGGAAAAAAGAGTAGAATCCGGACAGGATATTCTGTATCTTCTGCAGGATATGCAGGAATTTGAACTGTATGGTACGGTGCGGGCTGTGGTAAGTGTCTGTGACAGTCTGAACTATATTACGGACAGAGATGAACTGCGTCATGTGTTTGAACTGGTAAATAATTATCTGGATCCGGAAGGCATTTTTCTGTTTGACATGAATACCGTACATAAATACCGGGATCTGCTGGGAGATACCACGATCGCAGAGAACCGTGATGAGGGAAGTTTCATCTGGGATAACAGTTATGATGAGGAAGAAGGGCTCAACTATTATGAACTGGCTGTATTTCTTCCGAGAGAAGACGGACTGTATGAGAAATCTGAAGAAGTCCATTGCCAGAAGGCATATCCGCAGGAAGAAATAGAGACTTTGATCAAAGAAGCAGGCATGGAGCTTCTTGCGGTGTATGACGCATATACATTAAATCCGGCAACAGAGGACAGTGAAAGACTATTTTTTGTGGCGCGGGAGAAAGGCAAGAAGAAACAATAAGAACTAAAGAAAGGTTAGTATTTTATGAAAGACTATATTGTAAGAGCAATTGCGGCAGACAGTCAGATTCGTGCGTTTGCAGCGGTTACAACAGAAACAGTAGAAACAGCGAGACAGGATCATAATACCAGTCCGGTTGCTACAGCGGCGCTTGGCCGTCTGCTCACAGCAGGAACCATGATGGGTGTAATGATGAAGGGAGATAAAGATATCCTGACACTTCAGGTAAAGGGTGACGGACCGATTCAGGGAATTACAGTTACTGCGGATTCCAAAGGCCGTGTAAAGGGATATGTCGGCAACCCGGAAGTTATTATTCCGGCAAATGCAAAGGGAAAACTGGATGTATCCGGAGCTGTCGGCAATGGATTTCTCCAGGTGATCAAAGATATGGGACTGAAAGAACCATATGTCGGACAGGTCGCATTGCAGACTGGTGAGATCGCGGAGGATCTGACCTATTATTTCGCAGCAAGCGAACAGGTTCCATCTGCAGTTGGCCTTGGTGTCCTGATGAATAAGGATAATACTGTACGTCAGGCTGGCGGATTTATTGTGCAGGTCATGCCGTTTGCAGAAGAAGCTACAATTGCAAAACTAGAAGAGAATGTACAGAAGATCCAGTCTGTTACAACGCTTCTTGAGCAGGGACATACACCGGAGAGTCTTCTTGAGCAGGTGCTTGACGGATTTGATATTGAGATTAATGATACGATTCCTACGGAGTTTTATTGTAACTGCAGCAAGAGCCGTGTTGAAAGAGCGTTGATCAGTATTGGACGTAAAGAACTGAATGAATTGATTCAGGAGGGAAAAGATGTAGAACTGAACTGTCATTTCTGTAATCAGAATTATGTGTTCAGCGTAGAAGAATTAAAAGAAATTCTCAGAAAGTGCAAATAGGAGGAAGAAGCTGTGAAGGATGGTTTTATCAAGGCTGCTGCCGGAACACCGGATGTTCGCGTAGCAGACTGTGAATTTAATGCAACAGAGATCATTCGCATGGTACATGAAATGGAAGAGCAGGGAGCCAAGGTCATGGTTTTTCCGGAACTCTGTATTACTGCTTATACCTGTGGAGATCTGTTCTGGCAGGAAAATCTTCTGGAAGAGGCAAAGGTGCAGCTGGTACGTATTGCAGAAGAAACTGCTGATGTGGACGCGCTTATTTTTGTAGGGCTGCCACTGGAATATAAAGGAAAACTCTATAATGTTGCTGCAGGACTGAATCATGGCGAAATTCTCGGATTTGTGCCGAAGATCAATCTGCCTAATTACAATGAGTTTTATGAAGCAAGATATTTTACTTCAGGAGAAAACCTTGACGGAACCGTGCATATTGATCGGGATGTGTACAGAGCTCGTTATGAATCAGATACAGAATCCGATGATGTGGAATTTGAGATTGAGATGTCTGAATTTGATGGCTTTGAAGAACTTGAAGAACTTGAAGAGGATGAAGAGCCGGATTATATAGACGAAAATGATGAGGAAGAGGATGGAGAACTGTATGAGGAAGATATCTGGATTTCTCCGAATATGATCTTTACCTGTGAGGAGATGCCGAAGCTTCAGATTGCAGCCGAAATCTGTGAGGATCTCTGGGTACCGAATCCACCGAGTGTTGCACATGCATATCATGGTGCGAATCTGATCGTCAATCTGTCTGCAAGCGATGAAGTTGTTGGCAAAGATTCTTACCGGAGGAGTCTTGTGAGTGCTCAGTCTGCGAGACTTCTCTGTGGATATATTTATGCGACGGCAGGGGAGGGCGAGTCCACGCAGGATGTGGTTTACGGTGGACAGAATCTGATTGCCGAGAATGGGACGATTCTCGCTGAGAGCAGAAGGTTTGTGAATGGCATCATCTATGCGGATCTTGATATTCATCGTCTGGATAATGAAAGAAGGAGAATGACAACCTGTCAGTTTGCACCGGATCTTGCTCCGGAAGGACAGGATATCAGTTATAATGAAGCTTTGTTTACTCTTGAAAGAGAAGAAACAAAACTTACCCGCAAATTTGATTCCAGACCATTTGTACCGGGCATAAAAGAAGAAAGAGAACGCCGTTGTGATGAGATCCTGAATATTCAGGCAATGGGACTTAAAAAACGTCTGGCACATATCCACTGTCAGAACGCAGTGATCGGTCTTTCTGGTGGACTGGATTCTACACTGGCACTTCTTGTGACCGTGCGGGCATTTGACATGCTTGGCATGGACCGGGGCAAGATTACGGCAGTGACGATGCCATGTTTTGGAACGACTGACAGAACCTATAACAATGCATGCAGTTTAAGTAAATGCCTTGGAGCAACACTTAAAGAAGTAAATATCCGTGAGGCTGTTAATCTGCATTTCCGTGATATCGGACATGATCCGGAAGTGCATGATGTAACCTATGAAAATGGACAGGCACGCGAACGTACGCAGATTTTGATGGATATTGCAAATCAGTCCGGTGGTATTGTGATCGGAACCGGAGATCTTTCAGAGCTTGCACTGGGATGGGCAACTTACAATGGAGATCACATGTCCATGTATGCGGTCAATGCATCCGTACCAAAGACGCTTGTCCGCCATCTGGTAAGATATTATGCAGATACCTGTGAGGATCAGAAGCTTGCAGATATTTTGCTGGACATTCTGGATACGCCGGTCAGCCCGGAACTTCTGCCGCCGAAAGATGGCGTGATCTCTCAGAAAACAGAAGATCTGGTCGGACCATATGAATTGCATGATTTCTTCCTGTATTATATGCTTCGCTGGACATTTCCACCGAAAAAGATCTTCCGTCTGGCTCAGAATGCATTTGCAGGAGAATATGATGATGAAACGATCCTGAAATGGCTTAAAACATTTTATCGAAGATTCTTCATGCAGCAGTTCAAGCGTTCCTGTCTGCCGGATGGTCCGAAAGTCGGAAGCGTTGCAGTGTCACCGCGAGGAGACCTTCGCATGCCAAGTGATGCGAGCGCTGCATTGTGGATGAAAGAACTGGAACAGATTCGTATTTGACAGACACAAGTGCTGGTGTGGTCACGGGAAGACGTCAATCTGCTTCGGCTTTGGTGACTGCTTCATCGATCGCATGAATCAGCATCAGAGCAGTGTATTTCTGATCACTGGAGTATTCCAGATCATCCAGGGACTGGCCGGAGTAGATCTGGCTGGACAGAGAGTCCAGTACAGGTTCAACCAGTGGAAACATGGCAGAAGTGCTTTCGCTTAAGTTGGCAAGATGAATGGATTGTATCTGATCCTGGTCTACCGTTACTTCTACATCGAACGTGTTGTTGTTCAATCGGATAGAAGTGCGGTAGATTCCGGGCGTATATTTTGAAACGGCATCGGAAGATGCCGTTTTTGATTTGCCGGAACCAAACATAAGGAACATCACCACACCTAAAATCACGAGGAGCAGCAGAAAGATTCCTGTATAGATCACTTCTTTCATATGTAGAACTACAATTTTGGTCTTGGAACTCATGGATAAGCCTCCTGATTTCGGAAATATGGTTTGTTGCAGATGCAGATCTGATCTAACTCTGATTCTGTATATCTTATTACAATTTGAGTAGATTTATGTTAAATTAATAGAAAGAATTATTTTGAGGAGGACTTTTATGTCACTTCAGTTTATTATAGGAAATTCAGGTGCAGGAAAATCCTTCAGGGCTTACCAGAGGGTGATTCGTGAAGCCACTGCTCATCCGGAAAAAATGTATTATGTGATCGTTCCGGAGCAGTTCACGATGCAGACACAGAAAACACTTGTAGAGATGCATCCGCAGAAAGGAATCCTGAATATTGATGTGCTGAGTTTTGAACGACTGGCCTATCGGATTTTTGAAGAAGTAGGTGGAGATACCCGTAAAGTATTGGAGGAAACCGGCAAAAATATGATTCTTCAGAAACTGGTGCAGGTCAGCCAGAAGAAACTGGTCTATCTGAAAAACCAGATGAAAAAACCAGGATATCTGGATGAAGTAAAATCACTGATTTCTGAATTTATGCAGTATGAGGTTCGCAAAGAAGAACTTGATAAGATGATCCAGGATGCGTCAGACAAACCACTTCTTCAGATGAAACTGAAAGATGTGGCAGTTTTGTATGAGGCTTTTCGGGAATACCTGTCCGATCATTTTATGACGGCAGAAGAGGTATTGGAAGTGCTGGCAAAAGAAATTCCTTTTTCAGAAAAATTGAAAGGAAGTACAGTTGTGCTGGATGGATATACCGGTTTCACGCCAGTGCAGCATACCGTTATCCGGGAACTCCTTCAGGTCTGTGAACATGTAACAGTGACAGTAACAATGGATGTCAGAGAACAGTTGCTTGCGAAAGGAAAACCACATGAGTTGTTTTATATGAGTCACAAAATGATTCGATCCCTTTCGGAATTTACCAGGGATATGGAAGAACCAATCTGGGTAAAGGCCGGAGCTGAATCCAGATTTGCAAAAGCACCTGCATTGAATTTTCTGGAACAGAATCTGTTTCGTTATCACAGAGGAGCCTATAACGAAGAACAGAAGGAGGTGCAGATTTTTCAGGCAGGAAATCCGGAACGTGAAATGGAAGAAACGGCAAGGCGAATCAGCCGGCTGGTGCGTGAACACGGATACAGATACGGCCAGATCGCTGTGATCACGGGAAATCTGGAGGAATATGGAAGCATTGCCAGACATGTGTTTGATGCAGCGGAAATTCCTTTTTTTGTGGATGAAAAACATTCGGTATTGATGAATCCATTTGTGGAGTATCTGCGTGCTGCCCTGGAAATGACAGTACAGGGATTCAGTTATGAAAGTGTTTTTCGTTATCTGCGATGTGGAATGTCGGATCTTTCAAGAAGAGAAGTGGATATCCTGGAAAATTATGTGATTGCACTTGGAATCCGTGGATTTCGCAAATGGAATGAGACATGGGTAAGGATCTACCGTGGCATGGATCCGGCGGTTATCATGGATTTGAATGAAATTCGTGAACATTTTACAGAGGAAGTACGTGAACTGGCAGAAGGATTCTCCGGAAAAAAGAAAACGGTCGGAGAATACAGCAGATATCTGTATGATTTTATTGTAAAGAGACAGATCCAGGAAAAACTGAAAGTGCAAGAACTGCATTTTAAACAGCAGGGAGATCGTGCCAGGGAGAAAGAATATGCACAGATCTATGGGATTATCATGGATCTTCTGGACAAGATGGTCAGTATCCTTGGTGAAGAAGTAGTTTCTCCTGAAGAGTTCAGACAGCTTCTGGAGACCGGTATGACGCAGGCGAAAGTTGCGTTGATTCCTCCGGGAATCGATCAGGTTCTGATCGGAGATATGGAGAGAACACGACTGAAAGATATTCGGGCATTGTTTTTTGTCGGGGTTAATGAAGGATGCATTCCGAAAAATACGGAGTCCGGTGGAATACTGACAGAGATGGACAGAGACTTCCTGGGAAATCAGGGGATTGAGCTGGCACCGGGACCAAAAGAATTGATGAACATGCAGCGTTTTTATCTGTATCTGAATCTGACAAAACCGAGTGAAAGTCTCTGCCTTTCTTACAGCAGATCAAATGGAAAAGGAGAAGCAGTAGGACCGGCATTTCTGATTCGTACAATACAGACACTTTTTCCTGAAATTCATATAGAGCGTGCAGAGAAACCGGAAAAGGAACTGGATCTGTTGGAAACGCCAAATACATCGGTAGGATATCTTCTGGAAAATCTGACAGATGAAGAGAAACGAAAAGAAAATCAGCTGTTTGCAGAACTCTACAGCTGGTATCTGAATAGTCCCGATTATTGTACAATGACAAAAAAACTGACCGAGGCAGCTTTCCTCAGAAAACCGGTGGATCAGATCAGCAAAAGTGTCGCAAAAGCGTTGTATGGGGAAATCTCACCAAATGGTGCAACGAGGCTGGAGCGTTTTTCTGCATGTGCATTTGCACATTTTCTGAAATATGGACTTGAACTTACGGAACGGGCAGAATATGAGTTTCGGGCAATGGATATGGGAAACATTATTCATCAGGCCCTGGAGGAGTTTGCAGTAGAGCTGCGGCAAAAACAACTGAACTGGCGAGAACTCTCTGATGAAGAACGAGATACGATCGCAGATAACTGTCTGGATAAAATTGCTGCTGATTATGGAAATACGATTCTGCAGAGCAGTGCAAGAAATCACTACATGATAGAACGGACGAGACGAATTCTCCGAAGAACCGTATGGGCATTACAGGAACAGTTAAAAAACGGCAGATTTGAGCCGGAAGGTTTCGAGGTGGCTATTGGCGGAGGCCGAATTGACCGCCTGGATGTGATGCAGGAAGAAGACAGGGTTTATGTAAAGATCATAGATTACAAGACCGGAAATACCTCATTTGATCTGGTAAGTATTTATTATGGACTTCAGATGCAGCTGGTCGTGTATATGGATGCCGCCATGCAGGCAGAACAGAGAAAACATCCGGACTGTCAGGTAAGACCGGCAGGAATCTTTTATTACAATGTCAAAGATCCGATGCTTCAGAAAGAAATGGAAGAAGATCTGGATGAACTGGATCCGGAGATTTTCAAAAAGCTGAAAATGAATGGCCTTGTCATGGACGACAGGGATGTGATCGAGAATCTGGACAGGACTACGATCTCATTGCCATTGTCTTATACGACAAAGGGAACACTTCGAAAAGGTTCTTCTGTGGCAAGTGAGACAGAATTTGAACTTCTGGATGCTTATGTAAAGAAAAAAATCACTGATATCCGGGAATCGATATTGAACGGCAATGCGGAAGCTGCTCCATATGAGATGGGAAACCGTAATGCCTGCACATACTGTCCATATCAGGGGACCTGCGGTTTTGACCGGAAGATTCCAGGTTATGAATTCCGCAGACTGAAACAGTTTGCAGATGAGGAGATCTGGAAAGCATTTGCAAAGGAGGTGGAAGACTGATGGGAGTAACCTGGACAGAAGAACAGCAGAAAGTCATTTCACTTCGGGATCGGAATATTCTGGTCAGTGCTGCAGCTGGCTCCGGAAAAACGGCTGTGCTTGTACAGAGGATATTAAGCAAAATCATGGATACAGAAAGACCAGTGGACATTGACCGTCTGTTGATCATGACATTTACGCGTGCTGCGGCAGGGGAGATGAAGGAGAGGATTTCAGCTGCAATCGATCAGATGTTGTACGATAATCCGGACAATGAACACCTGCAAAGACAAGCAGCGTTGATTCACAATGCACAGATTACAACAATTGATGGATTCTGTGCTTACATCATTCGAAATTATTTCCATATGATCAATCTGGATCCTGGCTATCGGACGGCAGAGGAAGGAGAACTGAAACTTCTCAGGGAAGATGTCATGAAGGAGGTTCTGGAGGCTGCCTATGCAAGGAAAGGCGAGAAGTTTTTAAGTCTTGTGGAGTGTTATGCGACGGGAAAGACAGATGATGAGATACGCGATATGATCTATAAACTGTACGATGCGTCTATGAGTCATCCGTTTCCGGAAGAATGGATCGAGGAGTGTCTTGAGGTGTATCAGGTGGATTCACTGGAAGATCTTCACGATACACCGTGGATGAAGCTGATCTGGGATGCCGCAGATGAGAGCATCGTGCAGGTACGAGAGCTTCTTTCCAGGGCAGCTGCAATCTGCCGGGAAGAGTCAGGACCTTATTTTTATGAGGCTGCGCTGGATGATGATATTCTGTTACTCAGAGCAGCGGAGACTGCGGTCAAAGAGCGTGATTACAATGGATTTTCAGAACTTCTTAAAAATCACAAATATGCCCGGCTTTCAACGAAAAAAGATCTGTCGGTAGACGAGGAAAAGAAAATACAGGTGAAA
>OFMU01001072.1_pt1 | contig 16802 bp, 11 predicted proteins | sample 1541861 | NCBI WGS metagenome assembly OFMU01 (sample SAMN04209238, study PRJEB22552) | human gut metagenome | biome: gut; material: feces | host: Homo sapiens | place: USA: Oklahoma
ACTTGGGGCGAAGGCCCCTGGGAGAGTAGGACGTAGCCACGTAATCTTTTTTTATTTGTAGAAAATAAAAAATAGTATTTTTATAAGATTGTTAATAAAACATTATATGTTTATTGATACTATGTAAAAATATAATATTAAAACGATAAAAAGCTTATATATTAAAATGATTAATAATCATAACTCTCCAATTAAGGAGAGTTATTTTTTTTTGAAAATTTCAAAAAAATCACTTATTTATTAATAAATTTAAAAATAAAAGTAAAAAGCCGTTTAATTAGTGCTATAATAAACAAGACACTAAAAAAAATACTATTTACTTTATTTTTGAAAATAAAAATGATATTATTATAGGAAAGTGGGAAAATAATTCTTTATAAAAGAAGATATTTACCTTAGATTTATATAGTGGAGTCTAATATTTTTAGATAAGGTTAAAAGTGATATTATCAATATAAGAATAAATAAGGAGGAATAATCTGATGACTAAAAAGTTTAATAAAATACTTGTAGCTAACAGAGGCGAAATAGCTATAAGAATATTTAGAGCATGTTCAGAACTTGGAATAAAAAGTGTAGGTATATATAGTAAAGAAGATAAATATGGATTATTCAGAACTAAAGCTGACGAATCTTACTTAATAGGAGAAGGAAAAGGTCCTATAGATGCATATCTTGATATGGATGGAATAATAGCTCTTGCTAAAAGAAAAAAAGTAGACGCTATACATCCTGGATACGGATTCTTAGCTGAAAATGCAGAATTTGCTAGAAAATGTGAAGAAAATGGAATAACATTCATAGGTCCATCTTCAGAAGTAATGGATCTTATGGGAGATAAAATAAACTCTAAAAAAATAGCTCATGAGGTAAATGTACAGACTATACCTGGTGTAGAAAAAGCTATAAAATCTACAGCTGAAGCTAAAGAAGTTGCAGCTCAGATAGGTTATCCAGTAATGATAAAAGCTTCTAACGGTGGTGGAGGAAGAGGTATGAGAATAGTTCACCATGAAGAAGACTTAGAATTAGAATATGAAACAGCTTGTAGTGAATCAAGAAAAGCATTTGGAGAAGACATAATATTCATAGAAAAATATATAGAAGATCCAAAACACATAGAAGTACAGATATTAGGTGACCAGTATGGAAACTTAGTACATCTTTATGAAAGAGACTGCTCTGTACAGAGAAGACATCAGAAAATAATAGAATACGCACCAGCATTCTCTTTAAGTGAAAAAACTAGACAGGAAATATGTGCTGATGCTGTAAAACTTGCTAAACATGTTGGATACTCAAGTGCTGGTACATTAGAATTCCTTGTTGATAAACACGGAAACCACTACTTCATAGAAATGAACACAAGAATACAGGTTGAACATACTGTATCTGAAATGGTAACAGGAATAGACATAGTTCAGAGCCAGATACTAGTTGCAGAAGGATACTCTTTAGATAGCCCTGAAATAGACATAAAATCTCAGGATGACGTACAGCTTAGAGGATACTCTATACAGTGCCGTGTTACTACTGAAGATCCTAAAAACAACTTCATGCCTGACACAGGAAAAATACAGGTATACAGAACTGGTTCAGGATTTGGTATAAGACTTGACGGTGGAAATGGATTTACAGGTGCAAACATAAGCCCATACTACGATAGCTTACTTGTTAAAACAATTTCTTACGATAGAACATTCAAAGGAGCTATAAACAAAACTCTAAGATCTATAAAAGAAATGAGAGTCAGAGGGGTTAAAACAAATGTAGGATTCCTTGTAAACGTACTTAACAACCCTCAGTTTGAAAAAGGTCTATGCTCAACTAAATTCATAGATGAAAACCCAGAACTATTTGACATACAGGAAAGTAAAGACAGAGGAACTAAACTATTACAGTACATAGGAAACGTAATAGTAAACGAAAATAAATGTGCAGAAAAACCAAGATTTGATGCATTACACGAACCAGACTTATCAAGAGAAGTACCTATAATAGAAGGAAGTAAAGCTAAATTTGAAAGACTTGGTAAAAAAGCATACATAGAAGGAATAGCAAACGATAAAAAAGTATTACTAACTGATACAACTATGCGTGATGCCCATCAGTCATTATTAGCTACTAGATTTAGAACTAATGACTTCCTAAACGTAGCAGAAGCAACTGATAAATATCAGAAAGACTTATTCTCACTTGAAATGTGGGGTGGAGCTACATACGACGTTGCATACAGATTCCTAAAAGAATCTCCATGGAAAAGACTTCAGAAATTAAGAGAAGCTATACCAGACATAAACTTCCAGATGTTACTAAGAGCTTCTAACGCAGTTGGATATAAAAACTATCCAGACAACGTAATAGAAGAATTCATAAAAGCATCTGCAAGAGAAGGAATAGACGTATTTAGAATATTCGACTCACTAAACTGGGTAGAAAACATGAAACCATCTATAACTACAGCTCTAGAAACTGGAAAAATAGTAGAAGGTACAATGTGTTACACAGGAGACATATTAGATAAGAGCAAATCTAAATACAACCTAGAATACTACATAAAAATGGCTAAAGAATTAGAAGCATTAGGTTCTGACATAATAGCAATAAAAGACATGTCAGGTCTATTAAAACCTTATGCTGCATATACTCTTGTAAAAGAACTTAAAAAAGAAATAAAAGCTCCTATACACCTACATACTCACGACACAAGTGGAAATGGTGTTGCACTATGCTTAATGGCAGCAGAAGCAGGAGTAGACATAATAGACTGTGCACTAGAATCAATGGCAGGATTAACAAGTCAGCCTTCACTAAATGCTATAGTTGAAGCATTAAAACACACAGAAAGAGACACAGGAATAGACTTATACGGATATGATCAGCTTGGAAGATACTACAAAGATTTAAGAAAAGTATACAAAAGATTTGAATCAGACCTTACAAACTCTTGTGCAGAAATATACAACTTCGAAATACCAGGTGGACAGTACACTAACTTAAAACCTCAGGCAGATAGCTTAGGACTAGTAGGCAGATTTGATGAAGTAAAAGAAAACTACAAAGTTGCAAATGAAATAGTTGGTGACATAATAAAAGTTACTCCATCATCAAAAGTAGTTGGGGACTTAGCAATATTCATGTCTAAAAACAACTTAACAAAAGAAAACATATACGAAGAAGGAAAACACCTTGCATTCCCAGACTCAGTAGTTGACTACTGCAAAGGTATGATAGGACAGCCAGAAGGTGGAGTACCAAAAGAATTATCAGAGGTAGTACTAAAAGGTGAAGAAGCTATAACTGTAAGACCAGGTTCACTTCTACCAGCAGAAGATTTCGATGCTATAAAACAGCACTTAAAAGAAAAATTTGAGCTAAAAGAAGTAACAGACCTTCAGGCGATAAGTTATGCATTATATCCAAAAGTATACGAAGAATACTTAGAACATATCAATGAATACAATGAAATATCTAAACTAGAAAGTGACGTATTCTTCTACGGATTAAACAAAAATGAAGAATGTGAAGTTGAAATAGAAGAAGGTAAAAACTTAACTATAAGACTTACTGACATAGGAGATGTTAAAGATGACGGATTCAGAACTGTTGATTTCGAATTAAATGGAATGATGAGATCTGTTGAAATCAAAGATAACAACTTCTCTGGAGCTATAAACCACGTTGAAAAAGCTGACATGGGAGACCCACTTCAGATAGGTGCAAGTATACCAGGTAAAGTGGTTAAACTTCTTGTAAAAGAAGGAGATGCAGTAACTAAGAACCAACCATTAATAGTAATAGAAGCTATGAAGATGGAAACTAACATAGTTGCTAAGACTGACGGTGTAATAAAATCTATCAAAGTTGCAGACGGTGACATGGTAGTAGACAAACAGTTACTTATGATAATGAAAGAAGCAGAATAATTTAATAAAAATAATAATCTAGGGGATAAGTTATTAAACTTATTCCCTATTTTTATTTTTTTAGAATATAATATATATAACATTATCATAGGAAAAATTTAGATAAAAAGATTTTAAAACATAATTATTAAAAAGTGATATAATTTAGTTAATAAAATTATTTATAGAAAAGAGGAAATAGATATGAATTATTCAGTTGTTTATGCAACATCTACAGGAAATACAAAATTATTAGCAGATAATGTGGCAGAAGTACTGGGTTCAGAATGTGTTTATTTTGGACAGCCAGATGAAAAAGCCAAAAAATCAGATGTAATATTTATAGGATTTTGGACAGATAAGGGAACTTGTAACGAAGAAATAAAAGACTTTATATCAGAATTAAAAGATAAAAAAGTATTCTTATTTGGCTCAGCTGGAGCTGGAGATGAAGACTATCTAAACATGGTAATAAACAATGTAAAAAAAGAAATAAATAAAAGCTGTGATGTAATCGGCGAATTTATGTGCCAGGGAAAGATGCAGCAAGGAGTAAAAGCTAGATACGAACATATGCTAGAAGAAAAACCAGGTGACGAACAAATACTAAGTTTAATTAAAAATTTTGAAGAAGCTTTAAATCACCCTAATGAAGACGATTTAACTAGACTTAAAAATAAAGTAAAAGAAGTAGTTGGGAAATAAGAAAATTATCATAAAAAGACAAAAAATTAGTTGATAAAAATATTTTTCAAAAAAGTTAAAAAATTTTCAAAATAAAAGAGGAAAACGTATTTATATATAGAATTTAATATAGTGTAAAGTTGATTTTCAACTCTACTCAAATTGCAAATTATTTTATTAATAAAAAATTACTATTCTCAAAGGTGGGTGTTCATATGAAAGTATATGATAGCAAAATGATAAGAAATGTAGCAATATTAGGTCACAGTGGATGTGGGAAAACAAATCTTATAGAAACAATATCTCACGTAGCAAATGCAAAAAAAATACCTAAACTTACTGCAAAAGCAAATATGACTTATAGTATGGGTCTTATTCCAATAGAATACGACGACTATAAATTCAATTTACTGGACACTCCAGGTTATTCTGATTTCAGCGGTGATGTTATATCAGCTCTAAAAGTATGTGATTTAGCAGTTATAGTAATAGATGCAACAGATCCATTACAGGTAGGAACTGAAAAAGCAATAGAGCTTACTGAAGGAATACCAAAATTAATGTTTATAAATAAAATAGATAATGAAAAAGCTAGATATAAAGACGTTATAGAAATGCTAAACGGAAAATTCGCTCATAAAATAATAGCTATGATAAGCCCAATATACAAAGACAAAAAATTCTGCGGACTACACAATGTTTTTGAAAATGTAGACGACTTAGAAGGCGAATTCAAAGAACAGGCAATAAGCATGAAAGAAGCTCTTATGGAATTAATAGCTGAAACTGACGACGAAACTTTAGAAAAATACTTCAGCGGAGAAGAATTAACTAAAGAAGAAATACAGAAAGGTATAATCATAGGAGTCCACAAAGGCGACATAATACCAGTTATATCTGGATCAACTATAAATAACGTAGGAACAAAAGAAATAATAGACACTATATCAAGTTATATAGAACCTACATATCTTGACAATGAAAGTCCATTCAAAGGACAGGTATTCAAAACTGTAGTAGACCCATTCGTAGGAAAAATGTCTTACATAAAAATAGTTCAGGGTACAGTTAAAAAAGAAACAGAAGTATATAACCTAAACAGAGAAGTAAAAGATAAATTAGCAAATATATACTCTATAAACGGAAGCGAACTTATAGAACTTGAATCAGCAAAAGCAGGAGATATAATAATAGTTGCTAAATCTCCAACACTAAAAACAGGAGATACTATATCTACTTGCAAAGATGAAATACCAGAAGATGAAATAAACTTCCCTAAACCACAGATATACTATGCTGTTAGCCCTAAAAACAAAAACGACGATGAAAAAGTTGGAACAATATTATCAAAACTAACAGAAGAAGATCCAACTCTTGATTTCTACAGAAATGCTGAAACAAAACAGGCTCTTCTAGGTGGACAGGGTGAACTTCATCTAAAAACAATAATAAACAAAATGAAAGACAAATTCGGTACAGAAGTAGAACTTAGCGACCTTAAAGTTGCATATAGAGAAACAATAAAAGGTAAATCAGATGTTCAAGGAAAACATAAAAAACAGTCTGGTGGACATGGACAGTACGGAGATGTAAAAATCAGATTTGAAAGATGTGAAAATGAATTCGAATTTGATGAAGAAATATTCGGTGGTTCAGTTCCAAAACAGTACATACCAGCAGTTGAAAAAGGATTAAAAGAAAGTATGGCAAAAGGTATACTAGCTGGATACCCAGTAAGTAACATAAAAGCTACTCTTTATGATGGTTCTTATCACGATGTTGACTCTTCTGAAATGGCATTCAAAATGGCAGCTTCTATAGCATTCAAAAAAGGTATGGAAGAAGCACAGCCAGTACTTCTTGAACCAATCATGAAACTTTCTATAACAATACCAGATGAATACATGGGAGATGTTATGGGAGATATAAACAAGAGAAGAGGTAAAATACTAGGTATGGAACCTACTGACAACGGAAAACAGTTATTAATAGCTGAAGCTCCTCAGGCAGAAACATTCAAATATGCAATAGACTTAAGAGCTATGACTCAGGGTAGAGGATACTTTGAAATGGAATTTGCTAGATATGCAGAAGTTCCTAACCAGATAGCTGAAAAAATAATAGCAGCAGCTAAAAAATAAAACTAATTGAACAAAAAACTTAGAGTTTAACATAATATTTTAAGATATTGTCCTATATATATGATAAAATTATATAGGACAATATTTTTTTGGGGAAATATAGAAAAAGGAATAGATTATGGCAAAAATAAAAACAAAATACGTATGTCAGTCATGTGGATATGAAAATCCAAAATGGCTAGGAAAATGTCCTGAATGTATGAAATGGAATACATTTGTGGAGGAAATAGAAGATAAAAGTTCAAAAAGTAATCACAGAGAAACATTTGTAATAGATAAATCATCACAGAAACCTGTAAACATAAACTCAATAACAATAAAACACGAAGAAAGATTCTCTAGTGGAATAAATGAGTTAAACAGAGTATTAGGTGGTGGAATAGTTAGAGGATCACTTGTACTTGTAGGTGGAGACCCTGGAATTGGTAAATCTACACTACTTCTACAGGTATCTGAAAGTGTTGCACAGTCAGGCAAAAAAGTTCTGTACATATCTGGAGAAGAATCAGAATCTCAGATAAAAATGAGAGCCGAAAGATTAAATGCAAAATCAGAAAATCTGTATATAATGGCAGAAAACAACTTAAACATAATAGAACATAACTTAGAAGGATTTGACCCTGACCTTATAATACTGGATTCAATTCAGACTGTATTTACACCGGATATAGCTTCGGCGCCGGGAACAGTTAGCCAGATAAAAGAGGGTACCTCTAGATTTATGAGAATTTCTAAAAAAATGGGAATATCTACATTTGTTGTTGGACACGTTACAAAAGAAGGAGCTTTAGCAGGTCCAAAGATAATGGAGCACATGGTCGATACAGTACTTTACTTTGAAGGTGAGAGATATAACACTTACAGACTTATAAGAGCTGTAAAAAATAGATTTGGTTCTACAAATGAACTAGGTGTATTTGAAATGAGTGAAAAAGGACTACAAGAGCTTGAAAACCCATCAAAAGCACTTATATCAGAAAAACCAGAAAACGCATCTGGTTCTGTAATAGTATCGACTGTAGAGGGAACAAGACCGATGTTATTAGAGCTTCAAGCACTTGTATCGCCGACTAGCTTTGGTATACCTAGAAGAACAGCTACAGGAATAGACTTTAACAGGGTAAATCTACTACTTGCGGTGCTTGAAAAAAGAGCTGGAATGCAGATACAAAATCAAGACGTATATCTAAACATAGTAGGTGGAATAAAGATAAATGAGCCGTCTATGGATTTAGGTGTTATACTAGCAGTTGCATCTGGCTTTAGAAACATACCTATAAGCGGAGAAGTTGCTGTTACTGGAGAAGTTGGACTTACTGGAGAAATAAGGGGAGTAAGCTACATTGAAAAAAGAATATCTGAATGCAGAAAATTAGGCTTCAAAAAAATAATAATTCCAAAGTCTAATTATGAAGCTGTAAAAGATGTAAAAGGTATAGAAATATGGCCAGTTGAAAATGTAAGACAGGCTATAAATATGGTATTGAGAGGAGAGTAGTTAGTACATGGATGTATATGTAACAGATAAAACGATGAGAAAAGAAGTCCTTAAAATGATATCTCCGGGTACTCCTCTTAGACAGGGACTAGACAATGTCCTAAAGGCTAAAACAGGAGGACTTATAGTAATAGCAACGGATGAAAGTGTTATGGATTTAGTAGATGGTGGATTTGCTATACATGTTGAGTACACGCCATCTTACCTTTATGAACTTGCAAAGATGGACGGTGCAATAGTGCTAAACTCAGATGTAGATGAGATATTATACGCAAATACGCAGCTAATTCCAGATTATTCTATAAAAACATCAGAAACAGGTACTAGACATAGAACAGCTGAGAGGGTTGCAAAACAGACTAAAGCTATTGTAATTGCAATATCACAGAGAAGAAATGTAATATCTGTCTATAAAGGGGATCAGAAGTATGTAGTTGAAGACATATCAAAAATATTTACTAAGGCAAATCAGGCACTTCAAACTCTTGAAAAATATAAATCTGTATTAGACCAAGCAGTTGCGAGCTTAAATACATTAGAATTCAATGGTTTTGTAACTATATACGACGTAGCATTGGTATTACAAAAAATTGAAATGGTAATGAGGGTTACTGACATAATAGAAAGTTATTTACTAGAATTAGGAGTTGAAGGTGCACTTATAAAAATGCAGCTTGAAGAACTTATGGGTAGTACAAGAGAAGACCGGGAACTAGTATTAAAAGACTATGGAACACAGGTAGCTTCTAGTGAATTTAAGGAAAAATTAGCAAACCTTACAGAAGATGAATTACTAGACCTTACAAACATAGCTAGAATCCTTGGATACACAGGTGTATCAGAAAATATGGATATGCCAATAAAAACAAAAGGTTATAGAGTACTCAATAAGATTCACAGATTACCTAGAACAATAATAGAAAACTTAGTCAATTATTTTGATAATTTCCAAGATATACTAGGCGCTTCGATAGAAGAGCTAGACGAGGTAGAAGGAATTGGAGAAATAAGAGCTACTTACATAAGAAATGGGCTTGTAAAAATGAAGCAGCTAGCATTATTAGATAGACATATTTAAAACCTGAGGAATAGAAATGCAATTATACAATTTATATTAAAAAATGATATAATAGACTAAGTTGGGGAAAAATGTGGCAAAATTGGTGAAATTTTGGTGAAGTTTGCTAATTTTGTTGTACATAAGTTAAAATTTAGTCTATAATAATAAAATATAATAGGGGAGGTGATACATTGATTAAGAAGATTGTAAGATTTTTAATTGGTGGATTAGGTTTAATCGTAGGTTCTTCTACTTACGTATCAGTAACACAGAATTTTAAAGTATTAACATATAACAATAAAACATACGAAGCAGTAGCAGCTGTAGTAGCAGGTTTAGTATTAGGAATCATATTTTATTTAATAGAGCCTTGGGTTATGAACAAAATTAGAAAAATAGCTAGGGCCGCAGAAAAAGAAATATCAAAATACCCTCAGGTTGATATACTACTTGGATCTGTAGGTCTTATAGTTGGTTTTGTAATAGCCTATCTTGTAAGTGGACTTATAAACTCTATACCTATAGTAGGTAAAGCAATATCAGTACTTGTATACTTAGTACTGGGATACTTAGGAGTTAGAATAGCTCTTAAGAGTAAAAATGACCTTGCCAATTTTGGTAAATTAAACAAAAGATTAGCAGCTTCTCTTGCAAAAGAAAAAGAGCAAGAAAAAGAATGTGAAAAATTAAAAGAAGAAGTCAAAGACTGTGGCTCAGCAATTCCTCCAAAAGTATTAGACACAAGTGTAATAATAGACGGGAGAATAGCAGATATATGTCAGACAGGCTTTATAGAAGGTAAGTTAATAATACCAGCATTCGTACTAGAGGAGCTTAGACACATAGCCGACTCTGCTGACGACTTAAAAAGAGTAAGAGGTAGAAGAGGACTAGATATATTAAACATAATCCAGAAGGAATTAAATATAGAAGTTGAAATAAGCGAACAGGATTTCCCTGAAATAGCTGAAGTAGATAGTAAATTATTAAAACTAGCTCAGGTATTAGGTGGGAAGGTTGTTACAAACGACTTCAATTTAAACAAAGTTGCCCAGTTCCAGGGTGTTGAGGTTTTAAATATAAACGAGCTTGCAAATGCTGTTAAACCAGTTGCTATACCTGGTGAAGACATGGTCGTTCAAGTTGTAAAAGAAGGTAAAGAAGCTCAGCAGGGTATCGCATACTTAGACGACGGTACTATGATAGTTGTAGACGGTGGTAAAAAATACATGGGACAGACTATAAAAGTATTAGTTACATCAGTACTTCAGACACCAGCAGGAAGAATGATATTTGCAAAACCTAAGAATTAATTGTAAAATAAACATTGATAGAGTAAAGTTGCCTAGGCTACTTTCAAAATAGAGAAAATAAAAATTAGAAAGGAATTAGTGAAATGAACAATAATGAATTAAAAGCTATTGCAAAAGAAGTAAGAATTGACATTATTAAGTCAGTTTCAGAAGCAAAATCAGGTCATCCAGGAGGATCATTATCAGCAGCAGATATACTAACAGTATTATACTTTGATGCTATGAATATAGACCCTTCTAACCCAAAATGGGAAGACAGAGATAGATTCGTTCTTTCTAAAGGTCATGGTGCACCAGCTTTATATGCAGTATTAGCTGAAAGAGGATACTTCCCTAAAGAAGAATTACTAAAACTTAGAAAATTTGGTGCTATGCTTCAGGGACATCCTGATATGAAAAAAACTCCAGGTGTTGATATGTCAACAGGTTCTTTAGGACAGGGATTATCAGCAGCAAACGGAATGGCTTTAGCAGCTAAATTAGATGGTAAAGACTACAACGTTTACGCTCTTCTTGGAGATGGAGAAGTTCAGGAAGGTATGATATGGGAAGCTGCAATGAGTGCTGCTCATTACAAATTAGATAACATAATAGCTTTCTTAGACCACAATGGTTTACAGATAGACGGTTCTAATGATGAAGTTATGAGCCTTGGAAAAATAGCTAAAAAATTCGATGCATTCGGATGGAATGTAATATCTATAGACGGACATGATTTCGATCAGATAAAAAAAGCTATAGAAATGGCTAAAGAAGAAGAAGGAAGACCTTCTATAGTTATATGTGAAACAGTAAAAGGTAAAGGAGTTTCATTCATGGAAGACCAGGCTGGATGGCATGGTAAAGCTCCAAACGCTGAAGAAACAGCTAAAGCATTAGAAGACTTAGAAGGAGGACTTAAATAATGGAAAGTATAGCAACTAGAGAGGCTTATGGAAAAACACTAGTAGAATTAGTTGAAAATAAAGATATCGTAGTTCTTGATGCAGACTTAGCAGGAGCTACAAAAACTGCAATGTTCAAAAAAGCATGCCCAGAAAGATTCTTCGATATGGGTATAGCAGAAGGTGATATGATGGGTACAGCAGCAGGTCTTGCAGTATCTGGAAAAATACCTTTCGCAAGTACTTTCGCAATATTCGCAGCAGGTAGAGGATTTGAACAGATAAGAAACTCTATATGCTACCCAAATATAAACGTTAAAATAGCTGCTACTCATGCAGGTGTTACAGTTGGGGAAGACGGAGGAAGTCACCAGGCAATAGAAGATATTTCACTAATGAGAAGTTTACCAAACATGGTAGTATTAAACCCAGCAGATGCTGTTGAAGCTAGACAGATGGTATTAGCTGCAGCTGAATACGTTGGACCAATGTACTTAAGATTTGGTAGAGCTGCTACTCCAGTTATACATGACGAATCTTACAAATTCGAATTAGGAAAAGGTGAGGTAGTTAAAGAAGGTAAAGATGTATCTATAATAGCTACAGGTATAATGGTTGCTAAAGCATTAGAAGCTGCTGAAACATTAAAAGCAGAAGGAATAGATGCAGAAGTAATAAACATATCTACAATAAAACCTTTAGACAACGAACTTGTTTTAGCATCAGCTAAGAAAACAGGAAAAGTTGTTACAGCTGAAGAACACAGTATAATAGGTGGATTAGGTTCTGCAGTATGTGAATTATTAGCAGAAGAATATCCAGTTAAAGTAACTAGAATAGGTGTTAAAGACGTATTTGGACAGTCAGGAACACCAGCTGCGTTACTAGAACACTACGGACTAACTGCAGCAGACATAGTTAAAGCTTGTAAATAATTTAAAATAGAGAGACTCAAAAAGAGAAACAATTCGATGCTCCAGGCGGCAAGCCGATTGTCGCTATCGAATTTGTTTCTCTTTTTTTCGTCCACATTTTTAAATATATTTACATTGAGATAATGCAAAGGGAAGTTTTTAAAATGAGATGGATGATAATAAAATAGAACTAATTAAAAAATAAAATTATATAGATAATACTAAATAAAAGGATTATAATTTAATTAAATAAATATTTTATAAGTTTGAGAGATGATAAATATGATTAATATAGTTATATGTGAAGATGAAGTTATACAATTAAATAATCTGTTTAAAAATATACAAAAGATTTTGTATGAATTAAATTTGAATTTTAAAATATATACTTTCAATTCAGCTAAAGAATTATTGGAAAATTATCCTAAAAATGTATCAATAATATATTTAGATATAAAGATGAAAGAAATAAATGGTGTTGATGCAGCAAGAAAAATAAGAGAGTTTGATAAAAAAGTGGAAATAATTTTTATAACAGCAATAGATGACTATTTAAAAGAGGGATATGAAGTTAGAGCATATAGATATCTTATCAAACCTGTTAGTTATAGTGAACTTTTAAAGCATACAAAGATTTGTATAGAAGAAATTGAAAAAAATTCAGAGGTTATAATAATAAGAGATTCTGGTAATATAAGTATAATAAATAAAAATGATATTTTATATATTGAAGTTCTTCGAAAGTATACAACGGTATACACATTAGATAATAGTTATACATTTAAAATACCATTAAAAATATTAGAAGAAAGTTTAAAAGAAAAAATATTTTTTAAATGTCATAAAAGCTATATTATTAATATAAAAAAAATTATAAATATAGATGAGAAAGAAGGAGTATGTATTTTGGAAGATGATAGTAAAGTTCCAATAAGTAAAAGAAAACATAAAGAATTTAATGATAGATTAGCAGATGTATTAGGAGATATTATTTAAACGTTCATACCAGTATAGAGAACGTTGTACCTAAATTATAGAAAATTTAGAATTAATGTGATATTGTTTAGTTATAGAAAATATAGATTAATTAAAAATATATTTTAGGCCTAAATAATATAAATTATAAATTTGTAGGAGGGATTTTCTATGGATGATAAAAAATTAGAAATAGAAAGAATTGAAGAAAAGGTAGATATAGATAATGTTGAATTACAAGGTGATCCATGTCACAATGACCCTTGGAATGGAATATATGATTGCCTTAGAGATTGTAGTGAAGGAACATCACCAAAACTATCACCTGCATATTAAGGAGATAAAATAGGATAAAATAATAGACAAAAGGCAATCGTTTTGATTGTCTTTTGTTGTATAAAGGAGAAATAATGAATGAAAGATAGTAAAGTATTAAAAAAAATAGCCTTTTATAATATAAAAAATAAAAAGTATAGTAGTTTTATTTTAATATTTGTTATTGCGATTTCATTTGGAATTATATTTTTTATGACAACAGTAAGATCGTCTCGATATGAATCAGAAGTAAAAAAAGCTATAGAATTATATGGCGACTATGATTTGAAATTTGAAAATTTAAATGAGGATTTTTTAACAGATATTAAAACTAATGAGGAAATAAGAGATGTTAATTATACAAAATATGTATCTGAAGGTATAGATAAAAAAAGTGGAATTAAGGCTAAAATTTACTCTTATAATAAAGATTACATTGATTCAATTAAATTCAATATAATTGGAAATATTCCTAAAAAGGAAAATGAAATATTAATTGAAAAAAATATGATTGATAATATGAAAATAAAAAATCCTATAGGTAGGAATATAAATTTATTGCTTTCAAATGAATATAAAGATGAAAATGGAGAAAATAAAATAACTTCTAAAAATAAAAGATTTAAAATTGTTGGTTTGATTAGCAAACCTAATGAATATTATAAATCTGCATCTAATACGTTGGGAGGAAATGAAAATAATATATTTGTGCATGAAAGTTATAACTGCTTTATAGATAATAGTTATTCTGGAGTAATATATCTAAATGATAAAAGTGATGTAGAAGTATTTAGTAATAATATAATCAATAAATATGATTTAAAAGATAGTTATATTTTTAAAAATACAGAGTTAGAATTTGCTGAAGTAATGAAAGATACTGCTAAATATAATAAAGAAAACATATTATCAATATTAATGTTAATAGTAATATCTATACTAATTATAAATAATATATTTTATATAATGAGTAAAGATATGTTTAAGCAATTTAAAGTAATAAGAGCCTTAGGAGCGGAAAGAAAAGATGTTTTAACTATATATGCATATATGTTTATATTTTACACAATCATAGGAATAATACTAGGGATAGTATTTGGATATGTTTTATCTGTTTTAACCTTATCTTGGATTTACAATGATACTTACTTTATAAAAATAAACATTCAAAATCTAATTTTATCTTTGTCTGTACCACTTATTTTTATGTTAATCAACGCAATATATATTATATATACTGTATATACTGGAAAATTATTAGAACAAGAAAAGTTTAATAATAAAATGATAGCGAAAATTTTCAGAAAAAACATAATATTGAATCTATCTATTATAAATATTAGAAGAAATAAAAAGATAAGTCTTTTAAATATATTTATAATATCAGTTGTTTGTAGTTTATTTATATTTTCTTTTGGGACAAAAAAACTTCTAAAAGAAAATATAGAAAAAGGTATAACAGGTGGAATATTTGGAATGTCATATGGGACTATAGATAAAACATTATCTGGAACAAATAATGGAACAGATCCATTGTTTTTTAAAATAGATGAACATACGATAAAAAATATAAAATCTTTAAATGAGGTAAAATATATAGAACCAAATTATTTTACTACAGAAGCATATATAAAATTAGATGAAACAGAAATTACTGAGGAATATAAAGACGAGTGTTTAAGAAAAAAATTAAATATAGAAAAAGAATATCAAGTGTGTTTAAGAGGATACAGCAAAGATATGATAAAAAGAAGAAAAAATTTTTTGAAGGAGAAAAATATAGATAATAATTTAAATAAAAATTATTTTGATGTATTGATTGTAAATAATGCAAATTCACAAATAACACATTCCTTTGATATGGAAGTAATTAAAAATTTGAAAATAGGAGATATATTAAATTTAAAAATACCTGCATATGTAAATGGTATTAAAGAATATAAAGATGTAAATGTAAGAGTTTCTGGAATACTAGATAAAGAGTTTGCATCATCACAAGATGGAAACGTAAATATAAATGGTATTCAAGTTATATTTAAAGAAGATGACTACACTAAAATAACAGGTCAAAAAGAATATAATAAGCTATTTATAATAGCTAAAAATAATAAAGAAGTTAAATTAGCAAATATACTTGATAAAAAATTTTCTAATAATTATACCTATATTGGTGGTAAAGGTGAAGATCAAAAGGTTATAGGTATTTATACAATATCAGAAGAAAGATTATTTATAGTTTTTCAAATAATGATATTATCAATATTATTTATAAATATGTCTTTTATAACTAGGAGTAATATTATTGCAAGAGTAAAAGAATTAAAAACTTTACATATGATAGGTATGAATACATATAAAATAAAAAGTATGTTTTTTATTGAAAATATAATAACTAGTTTTATAGCGATTATAATATCAAGTGGATTAACAACACTTTATTATAATTATGGTATATATAGAACAAATATTACTTTATTAAATTCTGGATTTACTAAAGTAATAAATTATAATATACCTATTTTACCAATAGTTATACTTATAATTTATTTCATTATTATAAGTATAATATCTATAACTCTTTCAGAAAATTATCTGAAAAATAATATAATAGAAAATAAAATGGAGGAAATATGAGTAATATAATAAAGTTTAATGAAAAGAATGAATTATTAATATATGAAAAAAATGGAAGGGTATTATTAATAAATAAATACGCAGGAAAAGGACATATAATGATATCTAAAGAAGTATATAAATATATTAAAAAAGCAGAAGAAAATTTATTGGAAAAAAAAGATTTTATTAGTTGCTTTATAAACAAAGATGATCAAGCGTATATAAAACAAATTTTAGAGTTGATGCAAGAAAAAGAAATTTTAGTCAAAAGTAAAAATAAGAGTAACTTAAATAAAGAAAAAGATGTTTATTTTGAAATAACAGACAGATGTAATTTACAATGTAAACACTGTGTTTCAAATTGTGGTCCAAATAAAAATGACTATTTAGATTATAAAAAAATCACTAATATTATAGAAAATTTAAAGTTAATTAACATTAATAGGTTAGTAATAACAGGTGGAGAACCTATGATAAGAAAAGATTTTTATAAAATT
>OFMU01001074.1_pt1 | contig 16786 bp, 18 predicted proteins | sample 1541861 | NCBI WGS metagenome assembly OFMU01 (sample SAMN04209238, study PRJEB22552) | human gut metagenome | biome: gut; material: feces | host: Homo sapiens | place: USA: Oklahoma
TCACCCAGATAGATGTGGATGGTTTGACCTGCGTTCAGATGAACGGTTCCCTCGGCTTTACCGCCGCGTCCCGGCGTGCGATAGCCTTGGTATTTACCTTTGCCAGTACCACCGTTTGCGCCGTATGCAGTGATAATATAGTCGCCGTCATAAGGTGCAGTAAAGGTTTGAGTAAGCCCATCATCTGATGTAAAAGCAAGCCCCTCTACTACTAAGTCGAGCTGATTATAACTATCTGATGGTCGTAATACATATGTGCTAATACCAGATGATTTCAATCTTTCTTGGATAGCTTGTCTCTTTGTTTGTTCGTCAAATTCTGTTCTGTTTTCAACAAGAGTCTGGTCATCATCAACAACAGAACTATAGACAGCGCTTAACACATAGGCATCCACGCCATCCTCAAATGTCAGTGTTTCGCTGTCAGCATCGTAACTTCCGGAAGATACATCCCATCCAGTAAAGTACAGGGATTCATCACTTGAAAGTGCAACAGGAATATCGATGCTGTCTCTGTCTGTGACAGTGGCTACAATCGTATCTCCGGTATCTTCTACGACAATATCGTTCGTTTCCGTACCAAGATAAGCAGCAATAGGGTCTTCATTGGCTGTCTCCAACCACTCAGGCTCGAATTCGCCGCTGTTCTTATTGAGTGTGACTGTTACAGTTCGAGAAGGTGCAGCATCTGTTGCTTCCGAAGTAGATTCATCCTGCTGTGGAGCGTCTTCTTCAACAGTCTGAGTTTCATCGGCTGTATCGGCATCGGTATGCTCATTGGCAACCTCATCCGTAATGTCGGAATTGGTTTCGGTTTCCTCCGAATTTTCGTCTGCTTGTGAGGCCCCTGATGATGGGGCCTCGCTCGGTTCTTCACTTGCTGTTGCATCGACTTGTACCGGCGTTCCGGGGTCCACATTAGCAATAGCATCACTGTCATCTGTTGTAGCAACAGACGATGCTGTATCATCAGCATATGAGATGACAGGTGCTACTGTTTGCAGTGCCATAACACCGGCAATGATGGCGCTTGCAACGCGCTTGATACGAGATTTGCCGTTTTGCATCTTGCTTTTGTCTCCTTTTTCTTTGTTTTTATTGCAGCCCCAACACCGAAGTAACAAATTCTTTGCTGTTGGTGAACGCCATAACATTGCCTGCGCCGGATTCAATCAGGTACACTTCTGTGCCATCTGTGCTGGCATAATCGCCGTGCGGTACAGAAGCACCAGAAGATGTAGTCCCTACCAGTCCAAACGCGATAGCATCGGACTGGTAGGTGGATGGGATAAAGCGCAGTTCAAAACCATCTTTCTTAACAAGCGCCAAATTGTTCGTAAATGACACCTGACAGTTTGAAATATTCATAGGAACACCACTTACCGTGATGTTGCCGTCATCAGAAGCAGGGACAGCACTCTCCAGAACGGAGGATACCACAGAATTTACTGCTGTGTCAGCATTTTTGCTTGTAGGGCAGGTTCCGAGTACAACAAGAACATGTCCATTTCCGATATATCGCATACCGGAGGATGTGTAGCTTTCGGAAGTTTTTTCTTCTGCGTATTGTACGCCGCCCGTATAAGTATCAGCAATTGCTCTAACAATATAGGTCGCTCCGTCTTTCTCAAAGGAAAGACTTTTACCATCATATTGGAAGGAATCTGCGGAGTTGATAGTAACAGCGGTACGAGTATCGTTGTCTTCAATCAGAACGCGAGAAGCACCCAAGCGCCAGTTCGTACCATCTGCAACGATTGCCGTAGACGGAGAGATGCTGGCTTGTGCCGTGAAAGAGGTATCTTCTTGGGTATCTCCGGCAACAGTGAAAGCACCCCCGATGGATGGGATGTTAGTTTTGCGGATTGTCTTGCACTCTACAAGAGTCAGACACATCACGGCGATAGCTGCAGTCATAACCGCACAACTGATACCCACCAGAACATTGCTCTGCTTCTTTTTTGGCTTGTGGGATTTTCTTTCGTAGACAGGTTCATCCTCTTGCTCATCATAAACTGGCTGCCGAGGGTGTTGCTGTTGCGACTTTGGCTTGGCAGCATTCTGCGTAGGATGAGGGCGCTGCGTTTGAACTCTTTGCTCATACTGCTCGATTTCGTCCAGCAACTCATTTGTAGTCTTTTCTTGACTAATAGGAGTGTTGGCATCTTGTGTAAGTGGCAAATTCAAGCTTTGCGCAAACTCGTTTCCGCCATCACCTCCGTATGTATTGCTTTTGATTTCTTCACTCATAAAATTACCTCTTAATTCCTGCTGAATCGCGCAACACGGATGGTTGTGCCGTCTTCCAAATAGGCGTATACAATAAGGTCCGCGCCATCACTGACAATCGTGCCGTCCTCGCTTTGGCTGTTAAACGCATCGATACACACATAGTCGAGCTGTTTTCCCGATGGAGTAAAGATATAAGCAGAAGAGCCTTCCTTTACTGAAGCCAAAACAGGACTGTTCAGATAAATAGCAGCACCGTCAACCATATCATCGTTCTGGAACGAATCGTTTGTAAGCGTTACATCAATTCTGGCAGATGGGATGTAAAGTTCGCTGTAAGCGTCGCGTTCCCCTGTTTGCTTGTATCCGTTTTTGTTGGACTTGTCTTTGTCCTTTTCTTCTCTTTCAACTTGCCGAGCCCGCTTTTCAATTTCTCTGAGCGGTCCCACCGTGCTGAGTGTATCTTCCATCGGTTCGATTCTTGTGGCTTTTACCAGTGAACTTACAAATACCACTTCGCCGGAACTAACCGTTGCATCGGCCTTTTTTTCTTGCTGGGCTGCAATGACTGCGCCAGTGGCAGCTCTTGCAGACGCCTTTTGAAGTTCTGCTTGATTATGTGCAATACCAAAAGCAACAATTGAGAGCGTCAACGCACCGACACTCAGAATGAGTGAGGCTGCATTTCTAGTGTTAGCCATATATATCCTTCCTGCTGCATTACGTAGAAGCGTGATAGCAGCCGATTTATTCGCGATTTACAACTATTTTTTATTATTACCAATTCGCACATTTTCGCAACTTTTTCACAAAAATAGTGATTTTGTCAAAAGAAAAAGCCGCCCGAAGGCGGCTGATAGTATTATGGCTCATTTACTTTACACTCTATGACGCCGGTAGTAGCTTCATCGAAGCTCATTTGCCCTGTGTCAGCAGGTGTCTCTTCCTTTTTGGCTGTTTTCTTTCTGGATTTGCCGGTGCCGCTCTTTGTACGGTCTTGGAATCCCCTGCCAAAAGGAGAAGTGTCCCCGGCAGCTCGATTTCGTTTTGGCGTTGTTGCCTTCTTTTTCGGTTTACTATCCGACTCTTCCTTAGGCACTTCTTTTTCTATCGGCTTTTGCTCAGCTTTTGGTTGAACTCCGTCTTCTTCCGATACAGCAGGCATTTTTACATGGAAAGCGTTCTCACTGGGTGGCGCAGGGGCGGTTTCTTTTTTGGATTTGCGTACCTGTTTGGCTTTAGACTTCGGAGGCTCTTCTATCGGTGCTTCCGAAACTTCCTCAAGCTCCACATAGGGAAGTTCGTCCATTTTTATCTCAGGGTCGACGCCAAGCTCTACATCTGTAGAATCTTGTTCCGAATCAACCGGTTCCCCCATCATGCTGGCAATATCGAATTCTTCCGACTCATCAATCTTTTCGTCGTTTTCCGGATTAAAAGCGGCAAAAGAAGTGGGCGCAGCATTTAACGCTTCCAGTTCCTTGAGTTCTTCGTCCAACGCGGCGACATCTGTTTCAGACGAATCTTCAGCACCCAAAGAAGTAAGAGTGTCTAGGGAATAGTCTTCTTCGGCTTCAAGTTCAACATCATCCGTTAGAGAGATTTCATCCTTTATAGACTCGGCATCTTCAAGCTGTACATCTTCCAAAACCGGAGGTTCAGCCTTCTGCGTCTGGTTTTGCTTAGGTATTTCTTTTGACTTTTCTGCGAATCCCATAGGGATTTCGACATCAATGGATTCATCTTGCTTTAGAGCGTCAGCTTTTGCGAAGTCGAGAACCTCCTCTTGCTGCGGCTCGGTTTGTTTCTTAACTTCGATATTGGGTTGTGCAGAAGATTTCTCTTTTTCGAGTCCCTGTGTTTCCGGTTTTGCTTGTGCTGCTATTTCTGGCGATTTGTCTTCCTCTGCCCCCTCTGGTAAGCCATATTTATCCATAATTTCCTGCAGGGCGATAGAAGCGGCAGACTGAACGATATCTGTATCTGCTCCGCTACTCTGCTGAGCTGCTTGTGGACGCTTGATAAACTCACATATCTTTTCCCATTCCGAATTAGGCAAAAACGGAATATTCAAAAGTACGAGAATCGTGGCTGTGAGAATCATCACAATAGAAATGGCTGGCGAAATAGTGTGAAGCAATGGTGAAAAAATAAAAATAGCAAAAGCCGCACTCCGCACTGTTTTGCAATTTGATTTTACCGTTTCTTCCTTCGGACCATTGAGCTCTATTGGGGCTTTTTTGTCTGCATTTTTATCATAGAGAATAAAATACTTTTTTCCACCAACTTTATACTGACAGACTGATACATTCAAAGGCTCTCCGTCACAAGCAGCGAGCACAGCCTTAAATTGTTTGGCTTCTTTTCTTGACAGGCGAATTGCAACAAAATCCTTGCTGCCTTGAGTATCAACTTTCAAAGCAAGATGCCCGGAATTTGTCTTAATGACCTCCAGCGCACCGGCCGCCATGATTTTGTTATGACGGCGGTAGCGCTTTCCCATGTACATAATATCCGTTAAGGAGCGTCGCTGATTCGTAACCCGGAAGCTGAGTATAAAGCACATAATACACAGCAGGACCGTGGTGAGGAGACTCATTCCTCATCATCCCCCTTGCCCGACGAATCATCCACTTCCTGTTCCGATGCCGTCCTCGCCATATCGAAATGAATAAGCTTCGCGCCGGTTTTAGTCTCCGCATTGCTTACCCCTTTCTGAGCTGATGCCTGGACAACTTTCTGCTCAACACTCACGAGATTGTCTTGTGTGAGAGTATCATTCTCATCCGCACAAAACAGCAAATTGTATGTTCCACCGATATGGTAGTTGCGCTCTTTTGGTTTGATTTGCAAGAAGATGTCCAACCGACCGTTTGTATCAATATACTCGCCATTTTCATCTACCGGAATGAAGCGCCATGTCTCCACCGTACCAAGCCCGGAGCGAGATTCATCCGCACTGACAGCCAAGGCGGTAATTTTACGATACTTGCCTTTTTTCTCGTTCTGGATAGCTTCAAAAAGCTGCATACCGAAGTAGGCTGCAACAATCAGTGCCGCGCCGAAAGTTCGAATGTTTTTGGTCAAAATGGCAAACATCACACCAATCACAACAGCCAAAATTACAGCGATGATGTATTTGATTTTTTGGGTGGCTAACATATCATTATCGTTATTCATATCTCAAAATAAAGCAGAAGCCTGTCCGATGCAATATCAGACAGGCTTAGAGGCTTTCTACATTTTTTATGAAGAACGCCCGCCTGCTCGTTCCCCTTTCTGCAAAATTCTTACTGAGCGGTGTTGGTAGTCGAGCCGGAGCCGCTGGCTTCCAGCAAACTCTGAATGGTGCCGTTGGCAAGGTCTGCGCTGGACAGAGGTACTTCGTATTCCTGCCCATCCGCCGTATGAATCTTGGCGTAGAAGTCGATTGTGACATCTCCGCTCAAATCAATACCACTCAGAGCGTCCTCGCCGAGAGCAGATGCAGCCTGCTGGGAAGTAATAGTCTGCTTCGTGGTAGTCACAGGAGGGATACCGACTTGTGTGCCGGTAATTGAGGTCAGAATGCCATTTACACCGTCATAGAACGCCGGGACAAAGGCATACATAGCACTGCAAGCAGCAACAACAGCAACCAATACCCCTACAACAACTACGCCAGCCTTAGACTTCTTCTTTTCGGAAGGCGCAGGAGTGGTATACGGCTGTACTGCGGGAGCAGCCTGCGGTGGCGTAGGCATCGGTTGCTGAGCCGGTTCGGGAATCGGTGCAGGTGCCTGAGTCTTTTCCTTTTTCTTCTTTTCCTTTTTCGGCTTCTCTTTCTTTTCTTTGTTGAAGAAAGACTTCTTCGGTTTTTGTTCCGGAACGGGTGCGGTAGGTTGTGCCTGCTGGGATTCAGGTTGAGCCTGCACAACTTCCTGCTGTGCAGGCTGCTCGGCAGGCTGCGGTGCGGGAGCGGCAGGGTTATGCAACTGGTTGATGAATTGCTGTACATTCGGTTGCCCGGCGGGCTGCTGCATCGGCATTTGAGCCGATTCCTGCGGCTGCTGGTATTCCTCCTGTTCAGGTGCAGAAGGCTCAGTATATTGCTGAGGAGGTTCCGGTGCGGGTGTGGGTTCGGGCATCGGCTCTTCCTGTGGTGCAGGAGTCGGGTTTGAGACTCGATTTTTCGCAATCAGAGTATCGACAACTTCCTGCTTGACCTTGCGCACCGTGCCATCAGGCAAAATAACGCAGCGGTCTTCATAGACATCGACTTGAATCTTTTCACCGTTGAAGGTCGTAGTGACCCTACCAACGGTCTGACCATGATTCTGAATATCAGCCATGACCATTTACTCCTTTCTATCGGAACTTGAAAATTGAAACAATGGCATTTGCAGCGTTCTGTGTCACGCCTTGCATGGATACAGGAAGATATTCCAAGAGAAATCCCCTAGGCAATATTCCCGTTGTGGTCTGAAAGGCAAACCAAGCCGTAAATGCCAGCAGCAGCATCCAGATGCAAAAATAGAACGGAATGCCGAAGCGACCAAGGAATATCCAGAAACCACCGGAATCGGATTTCTTTCTATTGCAGCGAGGGCATGATGCTGTAAGGTTATGTATACTGTTGATGTTCCCGTTTGGAACAAGGATACGATACGCACGATGCTTGTTTGCGAGGTGAATAGACACGATATGGTCTACTTGCATCGTCTTGCGCAACATAATACGTCCGCAATACGGGCACATATAGAATTTTCCGAATGCGCCGGGATGCGCTTTGATGAATTGATAGCGGTAATCGTCCGAGCGCTCATAACAAGGGTTATACATTGTGCTTCTCGTGGGCACGCTCTGCGGCAGCACTCCAAGAATGGGCGGGCGGAGCCTTGCGAGTCGGGAAGCCTTCCGGCAGATGGTCCGGGAATTTCAAGCCGTCCGAGGCGGTTCCGCTGTTCAGCTTTTCCCACTCATGTTCCCATGCGGCAAATTCAAGTCCATGCGTCTTTTCCCACATAGAGAGCTCACCATAGGACATTCCGCCCATGTCGGCGAGCTTTGCACGCATGTTCAGACCTGCTGCACTGGTAACGGCACAATTGTTCTGCTTCATTTTTTCTTCCTCACGTTTCATTTGTTCACGCTGTACTTTGGTTCGGGCATTGCTGCGCTGCGCCGCGTTACGGCGATTCTGGTTGTAGCATACCGGGCAGAAAAGGCGGTTCCCTTTCGCCACGATAGGGGTTCCACAGATTTTGCAGTGGACGATTTTACCAATTTCACTTGCCATAATTCGCTCCTCCTATGAAGCGTTGTGTTGCATGAACTGCAACTTTGATTAGAGGTACTTCGAGACCCTTATGACCACATTCCAAAGTCGCAAGGCTCTCACGAACATCTATTAAAAACAGTCGTAAGACTGTAATTTTATTAAAACGGCATATTTTACATAGCTGTTTTTTGGTGTGCTCTAAGACCCCTGTACCGCCAACATAGGGGGGCAAGGTTCTTTGCGCTTCTTGTTATAGATGGCAAAGTGCCGTCTGTTTTCTAAAATTGCATTTTTACACCCTTGTTTTTGGGTGCGGTTCTTGGTCTCCACATCTAGGCAAGACAGATGCGAAGAAAAAGGACGCGCTTATTCAGAAACTAACGGGCAGATGTTTTTTCTGTAAAAGTGTAATTTTTACAGTGCTGTTTTTGGGTATAGGAAATAGACCCTCACTGCAGCAAAGACAGTAAAGATTCAATATCGCATCCCCAAAGAAGTGCAGACAAGGCAGTGAATGCCCTGTGCTTTTTTTCGGAGAAATAGCTGCTGTTGATGCCAACCTGCTCGGCGAGTTTTGCTTCGTCAGTTCCGTTGGCACCATACTTTTCGTTTACGACGAGCATCAGAACATCATATAGCTTCGAGTCGCCGGGGAAGTCTTTGACCTTCTCGATAGCACCGCGAATGAGCTGTGCGTATTGAGCAAGGACTTGCGCCTGATGACAGCGAGCATCACTTTCAAAAGTATTCCCGCCGTTCGCAAGGATGCGCAAGGAACGATTCTCGTCAACGGAAGAAGGATTTGCAATACGGGAGTATTCCTTCAGCAGCACTTCTGTGTTATGGAAAAGAAAAGCTGCTTCGGAACTTTCTGCATTGCCTTCATTGGGAGCAAGCTGCATGACTAGAGGCTTGATGGTGTCCCCTGCCATCGCCGCAACATCCTCGATAATGGAATCGAAGTGTGTGCGAATAGTAACGGCAGTAACAGGGTCAGTCTCCAAGATAGAGCCACGCAGCAACGCCATAGCAAGGCTGATTTTACCTGCCTTGCTCTTAGGGTTATGGAACACTGCTGCATTCATGGCTTCATCCACCGCATCTACCAACTGCTGACAGCGAGCAAAGAAGACCTTGCGCATTTCAAGGCGAAGCTGAGGTTTGCAGCCGCCGAGGGAACTTTCCAAAACGCGCTGGATGTTAGACATTCGGCTAACAGATTCATCCGGGTTCTGTTCACGAAGCTCCTCCACCAACCGGTCAATATCCTGAGCTTGAAGAATCCACTGAAGTGCAGGATAGCACATCAATGCAATCACAACAAACTTCTCATTTCCGCCTTTGCTTGCCATTTCATTGGCACGGCGGGCAAAGACCCTTGAGCGATTTACTCCGTTATAGTTGATGAATGTGCGTCTGATGTCCACTACGATTCCCTCCGATGATAACACCGCGTTCAAGAAGTCCTTGATTTTCGCATCGGTGTCCACAAAATTGTTATTCCCTGCTGGCATCCTCTTTGCTCCCCCTTTCCTTGATTTGAGCATAAAGCTCTGTCATTGCATCATTGCGAACTGAAGTGCCAAGGAGACTGTTCTGGCTGAATGTCAGCCGGTAGCCGCGTTCTTCGCAGAGCCTGCGCAGCCGTTGGCATAGTTTGAAGTTATGTACGGGGCAAGTAGTGCCTGTGTTGACTGCGTTTAGGTAGGTGCGGTAATTATCACTGTCATTTTCGTTTGAGGTGTAAACAAGCACTTCGCGGTTGAAAGGAAGCTGCCGAGGCTCATTGGCTCCGGCTCCAAGCACATAGATAAGTTCGTTCAAGAAGCTCTCACCCATCGTCTTGTTGTCCGCCTTCGTTACAATACGGTTGTGCGGCAAAACGGCTTTTCCATCTGGTTTTGTGAGAAGGACTTCGCTTCGCGTGACACTTAAATCTTCCCCATAGATTCGTGCTTGTTCCAGATACATTACGATAGCTCTTTTCGCCATTGTGATTAGCTCCTTTGTTGTGATATGGATGAAGGATAAAATTATCTTTTTTACAAGTCTGTTTTCGCGTACAAAAAGCTATTGTGTGAATCACATCCCGCTTCTTTCAATGGTACGCGATTCGCACAAATGCACAAGTCTTTTTCTAGGCGTATTTTTTCTGTATCTGGTTTCTAATTGCTATTATACCACAATATATAGTGTTTTGCAAGATGAAAAGGCGATTTAATCACAACATATTGTGTTTAAAATAATTTTTTCCCCTATATATGGTTTTCTATTCTTCTGTACGATTTTAAGAAAACATGGCAAGAATTTTCCCTTGCTCATGTGGGGGTAGTTGACAAAATGTTGTGGCATACTATTAGCAGGTCTCATTTTTGTACACTTCTCGCAATCTTTACACGTTGCTATTTTTACAAATTTATGGTACAATTTAAATAAGAGGTGATAGAGATGCCGAGATTACGCTTAAACGCACAACACTGGAAACAATTCTCCAACGGGATTTCGGAATCAAGAAGTGACTGGATAAAAGAAATTTCGAATACTATTGTCACGATTATGGAACGACAGAGAGTCTTAATGGGGCTTAGCACTAAGGATTACTACACCGAATTCCTTGGCTGCAAAATGAGCTATAAAACGCTTACAAACATACTGGAAAAAGAAAGTCTCATTTCTTCAGAATTGCTCTTATCGTTTTGTTTCACCTATGGGTATGACATCAAAAAGTTTTTGGAAGTTTTTAAACTGATTCAGACAAACGATTCGTTCGATGAATATCAGCAAATCGGAGCTGCTATTGAAGCTCTTGGGAAAAGAGGTATATATGAAACCTCTATTAACATGACGCAAGCCTGTCCGTCTGCTGGTTTGCAGCAGCGAAAACGTTTGTCTAAAATTTTGTACGAATTCGGGCAATCGTTGCCAGACGAAGATAATGAATATGACTATTTAGCTGAGAACAAAGCTATAGAAGAAATAAATCACTCCGTCCGGCAACAAATCGAAGAATTGAAAAGGCAACAGGAAAAAGAAGCCCACACTACCGAAATCAAAATCAAAGAAACCCTTTAAAAGCAAAAGAGCTGCCGCACCAAAGGTGTAGCAGCTCTTTTTCCGTTAAAAGAACGCATCTGCCATCGAAAGCAACTGGTTCATTTGTTCGTTGTCCGGCGTTGTCGGTACTTCTGCCGTGTGAGAAGCTGCCGGAGCAGATTGCGCTTGTCGATATGCGGGAGGAGGCGGAACGATGAAGTTTTGCCCTTGCGCGGGCGGAGCAGGATACTGAATCGTCTCCACGGTAGATGGTGCTTGAACAGGCTGCATCGGCTGTGAAGGAGTAGCTACTGTCAGGTTATGGCTATCCAGAACGGATTCCATCGTCTCTTGTACGATGCGACGAACATCCATTTCGGTAAGTCCCACACTTATACCGCTCTGCGTTGGCATTGCAGCAGGCATAAGGGCAACTGTTTTGAGAGAGTCCAGCAGTGCATCAACTACAATAGGCGTTCTCTTGCCATATCCTGCATTCTTCAAGATGTCGTACGCCGCTTTCTGCCGAGGGTCCGTTACATCGAACATCAAAGGCAAGCGCATCTGATTGGGATTCAATTTTGGCAAGGTACTTCACCTCGCATTCAACGGTTTTCCGCAGCCAGCCTACTCTCCGCCATCATTCGGAAGCCGATTGCATTGGCGCGGGGGTCTTCAATGAACAGGTAATCATCACGACCCAGCTCGCACTCAATGACGGGGCGCATCAGAGCAGAGCCGCCGCCGATGAAGACAGGATAGGAAAGTACAAGGTCCACACCTTTCTCTTTCAGCGTACGGATAAGAGTCCGTGCATAGGTCTGTGCCGTTCCATGTACGAGGTCGTTGATATCCTTGCCGGGGTTATAGCCGCGACGCAGGATATTGTCGATACTATAGTCGTCCATGTCAAGCTGATACCGATTACGGACCGCACGCTGGACTTCATCGTACATCTTGATGACACCGTTGTTGAAGCTTTCACAGAAGGACATATCGACCTGTCCACCGCGAGCAAATTTAACGACATCTGTCGTATAACCGCCGATGTCGATAATGTAGGTGTAGGCTTCGGGACGCGCCATGATTTTCGTCATATACGGAGCGATAGCTGCAACACCCTGCGGGAACACCATGACGCGCTCAACTTTGATGTCGAAAGAGATGTCGTTGTAGGTGAAGTTCACCTGACGACCCTCTCGACTAAAGTAGGTCTGATATTTAGGTGCAAGGTCATGGATATGTGTAGGCGGTAGACCCATTGCAAGGCAAATATCCTGTTTGATAGCTTTTTGGCCGGGACGAATCATGCCGATTGCTTGAAATTCCTTTGCGATGGCAAAAAGAGTCAGAATGTAGTAAGATTCGTCAGAGGTCTTATCGTACATATACGGCACACGCGACTGAGTCAGTGTGTAGTAACTCCCTGCATAATAGAGGGTGTCAGCCTTGACTGCCGGAGGGAATGCTCCATGGCAGACGAGACCGGAGTTGAAAGGCTCCGTATGAGGAGTCTTGATATTTTTGTTGCCGGTATCCACCGCAACGACCATAAGATTCGACATGATTTGATTCTCCTCTTTTCCTTTTACACACGAGGTTTGATAAAGCAGTTGACGGTGGATGCAGTCAACTGAGCATATTCACTCTTAACGGGCGATGTGACGAAACGAACGCTCACAGAAGTCATGGTATTCCACGCCATATCAATATAGCGGCGGCATACCTCAGACCGACCATTGAGCAGACGGCTGGCGTTTTCGCTCATGTACTGGGCTACTCGTGCATCCGTGTAGATGACGACATCGTGAACGCCATGCTCTTTAAGGGCATTGAACATCTCAATAGCTCCATTCAGGACATGCTCCACTTCGTTTGGCGCGGTGCTGCGCTTAGTGAGAAGCACCGCATCACTCCCCATATCAATGCACAGACCGTAAGCAGCGGCTTTCGTAACGGCATCATAGCAAGATGCAAAGAACACATTTGCTTCTTCCGCAACGATTGTACGGGGAGTCTCTCCGGCATCCTTAACGGTTCCGGCAAACTGAGGACCACCCATACCAACCGGCCACTGCGCATTGGGGGCGGAAGATTCCTGCTGTTCCGGTACAGAGACTGGTTCACCTATCGGTTCTTGATTGGTAGGTGTTTCAAGATTCTCAACAGGCTGTTCAGGTACGGTCTTCTCGATAATAGGTGCAGCAGCCTTGTGATGCACAGGTTCCACAGCAGGCTTGGCGGGCTGCACCGGAGAAGTCTGCTCAGATTCTGGCTGTGCAGTGGTTTGCGTCGGTGCCGCAGGGATGTTAGGTTTCGGTTTCGGTTTCGGTGCGGTCTTGTGCTGCATCATTGCCATTGCAAAGCCATCGTAAACCTCGGCTTTTTTAGGCTGAGGAGGCGGCGTGGGCTTTGTCGGGGTTTGTGCGGGTGCAGGCGTAGGAGCAGGTTTCTGCTCTGCTTTGGACGGCTGTGCGGTAGGGTGTGCAGCGACGGGCGGCTTGGGAGCAAATGCAGACTGTCTCTGTGTAGGCTGATTCTGCTTTACAGGGACACGGACATTCTGAGATACGGGTGCAGTCGGTGCTTTTGCAGGCTGCACAGCGGATTTCTGAACAGGCGGCTGCGGTTTTGCAGCGGGCTTTGCTACAGGAACTTGCACAGCGGGAGCGGGAGTGGCAGTGGGATTAGGAGCGGGCTTCTGTTCGGACGGCTTCTGGACCTTTGACGCAGCGCTCTGCTGCTGAGGCTGGGAAACATTCTGCCGAGGAGCTTGCTGCTGTTGCGGCTGCGGCTGCTTCTCCTGCTTTACCTTTTTGTGTGGGCGCTTGAACATGTTTTGGACAAAGGGATTGCTGTCTGCAATTTCGTCCATTTCCTCTTCGGTCGTGGTCTCCTGAGGAGGAGGTGCTGTCGGTTTCTGATTCGGAATCATAACAATAGGTTCATCGTCGTCCACATCGTACTCTTCGTCGTATACATGGTATTTTTCGACAGCAGACTCTGCTGCCTGACGTTCGCGGCGTTCCCGTTCAGCCTGCTCTTGTTTTTTCTGACGTTCGCGGTTGGTTTCAAGCGCACGGTTAGCTTTGTCATCGTCCAGCCGTGCGAAGATTTCATTCAAAGTCTTAGCCATTGATAGCACCCTCCGTAGCTACAGGGACGGCAGGAACAACATCGTCGTCTGCCGACAACGCAAGCTCATCATCGTCCAAAGTAGGATAGATAGGCTTCGATGTAATTGTCTGCTTGAAGCAAGAAGGCCACACGCAATAGTCTTTCGCATTGCAGCGCCACGGGCAGCTCTTCTCGTTGCAAGCAAGCCGGGGCTTGTCTGCCCGCATCACAACGGCAAATGCACCGCCGCGCAGCGAATGTGCCAGAGTCTTTTTGCGGTCCGCCAACTTCTCAAAGCCACGCTCTACAGCCTCCGGCGTAATGCCGAGTGTAGCAGCGATTTCATCGGTCGTGTGGTTCGTCTTTTGCAGATTGTCAATCTGGTCAAGCAACCCCTTCGTCATCTTGGGGTGCATGCGATATGACTGGATTTCATCCATAATGATTCCTCCTTCTTTTACCGTGCGCGGCGCTTCAAGCGCTTGGCGTACAGGTCTTTCTTTTTCCACGGCGTATCATACGCCTGAATATTATACTCGGCAAATTTCATCTTCTTGAGCATCACCTGCATCTCGGCATCCTCTTTCTGTGCGAAGAGGCAGATGGTTTCCGGGACAAACATGCTGATAAGGTAGTCCAGCATACCGGTGGCAATTCCCCGATTCCGATGACCGGACTCCACATCCACGCGGTCAATGTACAGGTGCGTAGTAATGGGCAGGACCATCGCCACATTGTCTCGCGACTGCATATCGCACAGTCGGCTCTCGTTCATGTTGTGCTGGCACAGCCAGTTGATAGCAAGCTGCTTTGCCGGGAGCGGATTGTCCTCCGCCCACATCAGCTCGGAAGGAGCAACAGACTGAGTCGGGACCTGCAGGATATGTGCCTTCATGGTCCCTACTTCTTTCAGGCCGTCCATCGCCTTGCAGACGATTTCCGTATCAGACAGCAGATGCTGCTTACCATACTGCTGCCCACGGTCCTCATAAATAGCACTGTTGACGCTTGCGCGGACAACAATAGGGGTAAAAGTCTTGTCGATAATCGTAATCTTCTTTTCCATCGTGGTTCCTCCTTTCCTATCACTCGCAGCGGAATTTGTGTTTCGAGCCATCGAATGTCACAACCATTGACGGACGGGTTCCGCCGCAGACCTTCGCCGAACTGCTCTGACCGTAGCTTGCATAGGACGGCAGCAAAGAGTTGACGAACTTGACGCGCTCCGGCAGAAACTTGATTTTCACACCGGGCTGGAGATAGATGTTTTCCTGAAACCACTTAGAGTCCGTGGAAACAGGCAGGAGCATAACAACTGTCGTGCCCTTCTTTTTGGCTTCCTTTGCGGCTTTCTGTACCCAACGGCGAAGATTCCCGCGTCCACTCGGCGGGCAGCAGAATACCGTGTGACCCTTCCAGTCCTGTGCAAGACCATCTTCCTTTACAGTGAAGAACTTCTTGCATTTGGCGTTTTCAGGGCGGGCACAAGCATCGAGAGTAAAATGGTATTTACTGTCCAGTTCTTTGAACAACTCGTCGGGAGTTTCCCACTCACCGGCAATAGAGCGGCTGACGGCAGAGCTGACGCTCTTGGTAGACTTGTCGTTCATACGACATCCTCCTTTGTGATTTTTGAATTGTGTGAATGTGATTTTGTAAAATTGTATTTTTTGCAACGCTGTTTTAAGGTAAAAAAGAACGGAGCCGCAAATTCTTGTACTTGCAGCGTCCTTTTTACTCTCTATTTTCATAATACGCAATTCGCACATTTACGCAACAATAAATTGTGGAATTTACAACCAATTCACAATTTATTTTTTAGTGGAAACGTACAAAAGATGTTACCGTGTAGGATTCAAGGCACCTTCTTTACCTTCGTCGACTTGCCAGTTTGGGTCTCCGCTGTGAGAATACAGGTTGATGTTTGCCTGAAAAGACGCAAGGTCTTTACCAACGAAATATACTTGATACTCCCCTTTTGGCAGGTTCAACTTTTCGCAAGCGTCTGCTGTATATTCAACTTCAACAGTCTCGGTATCTGTATTTACAAACAGGAGCTTGCACTCCCCTTCATCACACTGAAACTTCTCCAGAATTTCGATTTCGGAGTTTTCATCGGACACGGTAAATGAGAAAGCCTTCTTAGCGCCAATAAAACCCTCTCCGCCCGCAACAAACGCCATTGATGCGCCCTGCACAGAACTGTCCTCTGCCCAGTCGGTAGCAACATAGGCTGTATGACCGCTTGTCACACTCTCTGTGTCATCGTACATCTTTTCCACATCCGTCATACCCGTCAATGTACAGCCGGACAACATGACGGCACATACCGTCACAAACAATAGTGCAAACTTTTTTCGCATGGGGTCTCCTTCTATGTATATACAAAATTAGCTTAACACGTTCTATGCGTTTAATTATCCGCAGTTCGCAATTATCTGCAACAACTTTGGTGCAATAGTCACTGAAAATTAACAAATTTATGGTATAATATAAAAATGAAGAATCCAAAGTGCAATTTTAAGGAGGAACGAATGAGCAATACAGCAACATACAGCCTCAGCGCTTTGCAGGAATGTAGAAAGATGATTCGCAAAACGCATTGGAGCGCAAGGAAAAAAGGTGACCATATCGTTTGCTGCGGCGAAGTGCGGGATTTGTACGCCAAATGCCAAGTGTTGCTGAATAGTTTCCTTTTTAAGAAAATTTAGCAAGAATTCCCCCCTCATTCATGTGGGGGATGAATTGCTACACTTTTAAGTAGACATAATGTGCGAACTGAGTACACTAAATAATAGAAGGTTGTGACAGCAGTGCCTGCACAAAAGCTGAATAGAGCAATAAAATATCGTGCGTATCCAACATCGGAACAGCAGGTTCTGCTTGCCAAAACCTTTGGCTGCGTACGTTTTATTTGGAACCATATGCTTATAGATGCACAGCAGTTTCTGAACGAAGCGGGAACTTTTTTTGTTCCCACGCCTGCCAAATATAAAAAAGAGTTTCCGTTTCTGAAAGAGGTGGATAGCCTTGCTCTTGCAAACACGCAGCTTGATTTGAAAGATGCAAACAAGCGGCATCTGGAGAGTCCCAAAGCCGTTGGTGTCCCAAGATTGAAAAGCAAACACAGGAGCGGAATGTCGTACA
>OFMU01001076.1_pt1 | contig 16776 bp, 17 predicted proteins | sample 1541861 | NCBI WGS metagenome assembly OFMU01 (sample SAMN04209238, study PRJEB22552) | human gut metagenome | biome: gut; material: feces | host: Homo sapiens | place: USA: Oklahoma
TAAAATAAAACTAGAAACAGAGTGAGAAAGATTTGAAGACTTGTATATTTTTAAATGGTTCTATTTACGATTACGACGATATAAAAAAGAAGATAGAATCTGAGAATTACGATAATATAATTTGTGCGGATGGTGGTGCAAATCACGTATATAAAATGGGTATGACTCCAGGGTATATAATAGGTGATTTGGACTCGGTAAATCCAGAAATTGTAGAATACTACAAAGAGAAGGGTGTGGAATTTAAGAAATTCCCAGAGAAGAAGAATGAAACAGATTCAGAGCTTTGTATTATATTAGCCGATATGATTGGCTCTAAGGAAGTGGATTTGTATGCAGCTCTTGGAGGTAGGATTGACCACACTTTAGCAAATGTGAAATTATTAGATTATATGAGAAGAAAGGGTATGGCTCCGAGGATTATAACTGAGGATGAGATACTTTATCTTGTTCATAATGGTAGTTTAAATGTTAAAGGTAATAAGGGAGATACTCTTTCTGTTATTCCTATTAGAGGGGATGCAGCAGGAATTAGCCTTTATAATTTAGAGTACCCACTTGATAATTTCACTATGGACTATGCTCAGCCTAGAGGAATATCTAATGTGATGCTTGGAGATGAGTGTACAGTAGAGATAAAAAATGGCTCAGCAATTGTTGTTCGCAATTTAAAAGAAGTATAAATATAGAAAAAAGAGGGAATAGCCAAAGTGCTCCAGGCTTCAGCGACACGCCCATTTTTGTAACACATTTATGTGTTGCGTGTCACTTGCAGATTGTCGCGTTTTTGGCTATATCCCTCTTCTTTTTTACGTTTATAAACTGGTTTAAATTTACGAAATAACAATTTCTGAGCCATTTTTATTCTTCATCGTCGTTTTCGTCAAGTTTGTTTCTTCTTTTGTTTGTTATGCTCATGCAGATTTCTAGTAGGATGTATGTTAGTATTCCTGTGAATAGTGCAGACATTATGAATGTAGCAACTATTTCCTGTTCAGTTTCTAGTGGTAATGTGAATGCGTTTAATAGCCCAACTATTAGACCTGCTATTAATGCTCCGATTGCATTTGTTTTGTTAGATGCTTTTATAGATCTTGACCATATTCCGTTTTTTATGCAGCTAAATAGTATGTATGCATCTAATGTTAAAAATGTTATGACTTCTCCTTCGATATGAGCTCCAGTTTTAGTATAGTTTGCGTATGCTACTTGTACTAATATAGATATTACAAGTAGTGAGAATGCAATCCAAACCCCATGGCTTTCTATTTTTAATAATTTTTGTTCTTGCATTTCGTCTAAATAATTTCTTTTAAATATATTTCTCATAAAATTTTCCTCCAATCATATTGCATTTATTTATATTTTCGTATTTCGCTTATTTATTTTTGAATAGACTTAAAAATAATTTTAAATCCAAATTTTATTCGCTATCCCAGAATAATTCGTCCAATGTTTTTCCGAGAACTTTGCAAATTTGTATGCATAGATTGATAGTAGGGTTGTAGTCACCTTTTTCTATTGCACTTATTGTCTGTCTAGTTACGCCGACTTTTTCTGCTAAGTCTTTCTGTGTCATATCTAAAGCTGCTCGAGCTGATTTTATTTTTAAATTTTTAGGCATTTGCTCACCTCATTTCTATCCTTATCTTTAGTTTAAATATAATATATATAATACAAAAAGTCAAATATATTTTACTTTTATATAAATAAATATTACTTTTAGATGTAAGAGAATTACAAAAAATATTTGGAAGTATTTGGAAAAATACAGAGATAAAAGGAAAAATTAAGATAATAAGTAAATGATATGTAAATAATATTTATAATATGTATATACAAAATAAGTGCAAAATATATCCAAAATAGTTTAAAGATGATATAATTAAGTAGATAGATTTTGAAATCTAAATTAAAATTAATAAAGTGAGGGTAAAATTATGAATAGACCAGACTCGATAATTTTTGATCTAGACGGAACAATGTGGGACACAAGAGATGATGTCGCAGAAATATGGAATGAAGTTTTTGAGAAGTATGGATTTGAAGCTAGTTTAACTGGCGAAATCGTCGCAAGTTATATGGGGATGCCTTACGATGAAGCAATGGAACAGATGTTAGGGCACATACCTGAAGAAACTAGAAAAATAATGATGGATGAGTGTGCAAGTATAGAAGCTCAGACAATAGATAGAAAAAAAGGTGGAAAAATATTCCCTAATGTAAAAGAAACTCTTGATGAGCTTGTTAAAGACTACAGATTATTTATAGTAAGTAACTGCCAGAAGGGATATATTGAAGCATTTTTAAGAATAAATGGACTTGAAAAATATTTTGAGGACACAGAAAATGCCGAAAATACAGGGCTTCAGAAAGGCGAAAATAATAAATTAGTGATAGAAAGAAATGATTTAAAAAATCCTGTATATGTAGGTGATACTCCAGGAGATGCGAGAAGTGCAAAATTTGTTGGAATACCGTTTATATATGCGGAATATGGATTTGATACAGTAGAGAAGTATGATGCAAAAATAGCTGATTTCTCAGAGTTATTAAAACTAGATATGTTTAACTAAGTAATAATGGCGATAATTTCTAAAAAAACTCCTTTAAAAGCTAGCCATCATTACTGAATTCCTCTCTAGGCGATCAAGTCGCATTGTCGAGTTCATTTCAGTAATAATGTCAAGCAAAAGGAGTTTTTTATAGAAAATTATCGCCATTTATTTTAGTTAAATACATCTGATGTTTGTAATATCAGAGAAGTCAGCTATTTTTTGCATTTGAAGTTAGACTAGAAAAGTCTATAATTCGTGGAATATAGGTTTCATTTTTTCGAATGTGCAGAATTTCTTAAAACCTATATCTCTAAGTTCTTGTTTTAATTCTTCTATGTGTGAGTTTGTTAGGTCTTTTTTGCAGTGAGAATCGCTGCCGATAGTCAAGATTTCTCCACCTAGTTCTAAGTATAGTTTTAGTATATCTTTTGATGGCATTAAGTCGTCTAAGTGATATTTTTTAGTAGAAGTATTCAATTCTATACCTTTTCCATCAGCTATAACGTATTTTAAAATCTTAGTTATAATCTCTTTATTCTCTACAAATGGGTTGTATCCATCTTTTTCGTCGTATCTTTTTAATAAATCTAAATGACCTAAAACAGAGTAGTTATGGAAATTCTGAACAAGATAGTATATATTTTCAAAGTATAGTCTATAATATTCCGCCTCAGTTTTTCCGTTCTGGAAACTATGATCCCAAAGTTCTTTATTGTCTATTTCGTGAACAGACATTATGATAAAATCAAAAGGATATTTTTTTAATAACTCCTCATATTGTGGAATTGTGTGCTTTTGAACACCAAATTCAAGCCCAGTTTTTATAGATATCTTGTCTTTGTATAGCTCCCTAACCCTATCTAATTCGGCAAAATATTTTTCAAAATCTACATTTAAAATCTTACCTTCAACTTCTTCTGGTTTTAAATCTTTTAAATCATATTTAACTCCATAATCTACATGGTCTGTAAAACAAATTTCTTTAATTCCAAGAGAAATAGCGTCCTTTACACATTCTTCCATTGGATATTCTGAGTCATCGCTAAATATTGTATGAGTGTGGTAATCGCAAAACATAGAAAGTCCTCCCTTTTTGTTAGTTTTCTAATTTTAATTATATCACCGCAAAAACTAAAATCAATCAAGATAAACGACAAATAGATTAAAAGTAAATTAAATCAAAACTAAACTTGATATATAGAAACTCTTAAGAAATTCTTTAAAATTATACAAACTCTATCTTTAAAATTATTCAATACAATATAATTAACAAAAGAGAGAAAGGAAGTTTGGGAGATGGAAAGGACTGAAAAGAAAAAATTAAAAAAGCCATTATCTATTTATATCAATAAAAAATATAGTAATAATAAAATTTCATCTAATAACTGCATACTGTTGTATAATTAAAGAGTAGAAATCATACGACAAAGGAGAAAAATTATGAACGCATATAACATATTAGTAGTTGAAGATGAAAAAGAAATAGCAGAGGCTGTTGAAATATATTTATTAAATCAGGGATACAATGTTTTTAAGGCTTTCAACGGAATGGAAGGCCTTAAGGTTTTAGAAAATGAAGAAATACATTTAGCAATCGTGGATATAATGATGCCTGTAATGGACGGAATAACATTCACTATGAAAGCTAGAGAAAATCACAATTTCCCTATAATAATGCTTTCAGCAAAATCTGAAGAAGTAGATAAGATAATAGGACTAAACATAGGAGCAGATGATTACGTTACAAAACCTTTCAAACCTCTTGAACTTTTAGCTAGAGTAAATTCTCAGCTAAGAAGATACACAAAATATATGAACATTCAAAAGGCGAGTAAAGCAGAAATTGAAGCTGTGAATGAAAACATATATACAATAGGAGGGCTTGAGTTAAACGACGACACAAAAGAGGTTTCTGTCGACGGAAATCCAGTAAGACTGACTCCAATAGAATTTAAGATTTTAGGATTACTTATAAAAAATCCTGGCAGAGTATTTCCAGCAGAAGAAATTTACGAAAGAGTTTGGAATGAGGCTGCAATAAATACAGATACTGTAATGGTACATGTAAGAAATATAAGAGAAAAAATAGAATTGGATCCGAAAAATCCAAGATACTTAAAGGTGGTGTGGGGAGTTGGATACAAAATTGAAAAAATCTAGAGATGATAAATCAAATAAAATACTGGCAAATATAGTAGTACTTATAGTGTTGTTAATTTCCTCATTGGGAATGTTGACGACGTATAGAAATATATCGGATAAATTTACAGTAGAAGAACAGGTTTTAAATAGTGAAACAGGAGCAGACTACTTCTTAGGTCAGATTTATCCAATGTATTGGGATTTGAAGAATGCAACTGAGAATAAAGCAAACCCTTCAGATGTCTTCTTAACAGAAGATGCAATAAAAAATGCTCTTGAAAATGCAGATATAGATTTAGGTACTCCAGAAGAATTGACAGATGCAATAAATGAAAATGGAGATGTAATACTGAATAAAGAAGCTATTAAAGAGGATTTTAATGAAGCGTTCGAAAATGATATGGATTACGCTGAAATAGCTCTAAATGCAGCTAACAAACCTGTAAAGTACAACGTATTCAATAAAGAAAATAAAAAGACAATCGGAAACGAAAAAAACGACTTAGAATTTATCAAAAATAAATCTTTAGCTCAACTAGGTTCAGGAATGGAAGAGTATCAGGTTAAAGAAAGAATGGATGAAATAAATAGAAAATATTTATTCTACATGGTTTTAGACTTTGATAAAGATGGAAATTATAGCTTTAAAGCACTTCATGGGATAGATGCAGATAAATGCCAGACTGTTATGGACAACACAGTACAAAGCTGGAATGTAAGAAGTGCAAATTTATATAAAAAATATACAGATGGATCTTTAAAATATAAATTGCCTCCTATAAAAAATGCAACATTTACAATAGGATTAACAAAAGAAGGAGCAACTCAAATAGTTAATGCTCCATATAATTCAAGTATAAATAACTACAATGGAATTTACCATCTTCTATCAGGAGATAAGATGCATACATTAGGACAGATGACTATGGTAGCTGTTTTAATAATGTGTGTATACGCTTTAGTAGGATTCCTACTACCAAATTCAATAAGAAATGATGTATTTGCAATGGGTAGCGTGATAAAAGTGCCTATAGAAGTAATAGTGATACTTGTATCTTTAATAGCTTCAGCATTTGTAGCTATAAACCCATTACAGCTTATAGATATTAGCACATCGGATTCATTAGAAAATCTACTTATGCAGATGCTTCCTATATCAGCGACAACAGCTTCGTGGGGAGTAGTGATAGGAAATTTAGGATATTGGATGATATTATTTGCACTATGCTTAATGGGTGGTATATATTTAAGAGATATGATTGCTAAGGGCGATAGAAAAGTAATATTCAATTCTTGCATAACAGTTAGAGTTGTGAAATGGATGATTTCAAAGGTTAAAAAGTTCTTTAGTTGGATGAATAATCTAGATTTAAAAGATGGATATGAAAAATTCATATTAGCAGCATTGGGAGTAAACTTCCTAGCGATAACAATTTGTTCTTCAATTTGGGGATTTGGTATAATCACAGGAGCAATATATTCAGTGATACTTTATGGATTAATTAAGAAAAAATTTGGCAAAGTATTAGAAGACTACAACAAGCTAGAAACAATAACTGAAGATATAGCAAATGGTGATTTTGGATCAGTGCCAGAAGAAGATTTAGGAGTATTCAATCCAATAAAAGAAAACCTAGAAAATATAGAAAAAGGTTTCAGTGCAGCAGTTAGTGAAGAAGTTAAGAGCCAGAAGATGAAAACTGAGCTTATAACTAATGTTTCACACGATTTAAAAACTCCACTTACTTCAATAATCACTTATGTTGACCTTCTTAAAAAAGAGGGAATAACAGAAGAAGAAAGACAGAAATATCTTGATACAATAGAAAAAAAATCAAATAGATTAAAATTTCTTATCGAAGACTTATTTGAAGTGAGCAAGGCTACAAGCGGAAATGTTACAATGAATCCTATGAAGGTTGACGTTGTATCTTTAATAAAACAGACTTTAGTAGAGCTTGAGGATAAATTAAATGCAGCTCACTTAGAGGTTAGGGGCAATTTCCCAGAAGAAAAGGTAATACTAGAATTAGATAGTATGAGAACTTTCCGTATATTCTCAAATCTAATATCTAATATATCAAAATACTCAATGCCATATACTAGAGTGTATATAAATGTTAAGAGAGATGCAGAAAATACAGAGATAGAGTTTAAGAATATTTCAGCAGAGGAATTAAACTGCGATGTTGAAAATCTAACAGAAAGATTTGTTAGAGGGGATAAATCGAGAAATACTGAGGGAAGTGGACTTGGGCTTGCAATAGCTAAGAGCTTCACAGAGCTTCAGGACGGTAAGATGAAGGTAAGCTCAGATGGAGATTTATTTAAGGTAGTGCTTACTTTTAAGAATGAGAGAAATTTAAAGAAAGAAGAAAGTAAGCAGGAAAGTAAAAATTAAATAAGTTGTTTTAGAAAAGTAGGATGGCGATTATCGAATAAGTGATGAGCTTTGAGAGATAATTTGTTCATCCTACTTTTTATTATATAATTAAAAATTTTGTATATGATATAATTAAAATGATAATCAAGCTAGAGTATTAAGAGGTGAAGAGTATGAAAGCAATAGATTTAACTTATACAATAAAAGAAGAAATGACAGTTTTTCCAGGTACAGAAATGCCAAAGTTAATTAACACAAGTAATTATGAAAAAGATGGTTTTAGGGAAACTTCTATTAGTATATATTCTCATGTAGGGACTCACATGGATCCACCAGCACATATATATCCAGATAGAACGACTTTAGACGAGTTTCCTGCGAGCCAGTTTATAGGAAAAGGACTTGTGATAGATTGTAGAGATTTAAATGAAGGCGAGGATATTACATTAGACTGTATTTTGAAATACGGTAAAAAAGCTGAGAAAGTTGATTTTTTATTGTTCAACACTGGTTGGGATAAATATTGGGGAACTGATAAATATTTTGGAGATTATCCATGTGTGAACGATGAAGTTTTAGATTATGTGCTTAATGGAAATTATAAAGGAATTGGATTTGATACGATAGGGATAGATCCTGTTTCAGATGAAAAACTTACAAGACATAAGAAGTTGTTTAAAGATAAGGATATTGTAAATATTGAAAATCTAAAAAATCTTGAACTTTGTGGAGATAAAATTTTTAATTTTAGTTGTTGTCCGTTAAAAGTAGAAAATAGCGATGGTGCACCAGTTAGGGCGGTTGCTTGGTTTGAGTAGGGATATATAAAGGATTAAATTTGTATGGTGTAAAACATAAAAAAGAGCTTAATCTTATATGGAGATAAAAGCTCTTTTTTATTTATGATTATTAAATTGGTGATCAAATTTATTATGCTAAGAAACATTCTATAGGTTCAAATCCTTCTTCATCTATAGCTTCCATTAAAATTTCATCAGTTATTGATTCTTCTACGTCAACAGTTGCAGATTTGTCCTCTAAGCTAACTTCTAATACTTCTACACCATCTATAGCAGAAAGTGCTTCAGTTATTCTATTTACACAGTGCTGGCATCCCATGCCATCTATTTTTATTATTTTTTTCATATATTTATCCTCCAAGTTTTAATACTTAATATACCTAGTAGGGGTATAAATCACTATAATTTGATTATATGTTTGTTAGTCAATAAAGTCAATATGGTATTGATTTTATTTTTTATTTGTGTTAATTTAATAATAGACAACTGAATTAGTTAAGATGTCTTCAGGGCAGGGTGAGATTCCCGACCGGCGGTATAGTCCGCGAGCGTTTCTTTAAGCGCAGGAATTGGCAGAAGTTCAATTCAGGATTTGGTGAAATTCCAAAACCGACAGTATAGTCTGGATGAGAGAAGATGTGTTAATAATTATCTATTAGTTAGATTTTTTATTATGCAAAATAAATCCTATTTAGGATATATTTTACATACTAATAATCAAAAGATATTTTTATAATAGAGAGTTACAACACCTGAAAGACACTTAGTCTATCAGGTGTTTTTTATTTTAAATTTTAGGAGTGATGAAAGATGATGGAAAGCAAGACAAAAACAATGACAAGGGTGGCAATGCTTAGTGCACTAGCATTTGCAGCGGTATTATTCATAAGAATACCAATGGTATTATTCTTAGAGTATGATCCAAAGAACGTAATTATAACAATAGGTGGATTTATTTGGGGACCATTCATGTCATTAATGGTAGCAGTAGTAACAGCGTTTATCGAATTTTTAACTATAAGTGAAGATGGAATAATAGGACTTGTAATGAATATAATTTCTATTTGTGCGTTTTCTTGTACTGCAGCTTTTATATACAAAAAAGATAGAACTTTAAGAGGTTCAATAATAGGTTTAGTATCTGGTACAATACTTCTTACAGTTGTAATGGTTTTATGGAACTACTTAGTAACACCAATATACATGGGAATTCCAAGAGCAGAAGTTGTAAAACTTTTAGTTCCAGCGATAATGCCGTTCAACTTAATAAAAGGTGGAATAGATTCAGCTATAATCTTATTAATATATAAACCAATAGTATCTGCACTTAGAAGAACTGTTCTAAAATCAGAAGCTAAAGATGCACCAAAAATGATAGTACATCCAGGTGTAATGGCTGTAGCAGTACTTGTAATAGTAACATGTGTAATGCTAGTACTAGCAATGAAAGGAATAATATAATATAGCAAAGAAGAGGGTATAGCAAAAACACTCCAGGCTTCGACGCCATGCCCATATATGTAACACATTTATATGTTGCATGGCGTCTGTAGATTGTCGTAGTTTTTGCTATAACCCTCTTCTTTTATACAATAAATTATTCCAACGAAAAACTTATGAAGAATGTAAATAGTTTACAAAAAAGGTTGCTACAAATTTTGTAACAACCTTTTTCTGTATAATTAAATTTTATTAAGTTTAAATTTGTTTTTAGCTTAACCTGTAAGTAAGTATATAAGATGAAGCCTGGAGCAAGGAGCAGTTACACTCTTGCCCTTTCTCTTATATTCTCTCTATTACTACTGCTGTCCCAGATACTGTTACCATTAGCATTCCATTGTCAGCACCTAGTACTTCATAGTCTGTGTCAACTCCAACAACTGCATTTGCACCTTTTGCAGCTGCTCTTCCTTCTAATTCTTCAAGAGCTTTTTCTCTGGCATTTTTTAATTCGTCTTCGTAAGAATTTGATCTTCCACCGAATATATTAGATAATCCAGCTGCAAAGTCTTTGAAGAAGTTAACCCCTGAAACAACTTCTCCGTAAGTTATTCCTTTATACTCAACTATTTTGTATCCCTCTACTGATGGTGTTGTAGTTACTATCATAATCTTGTCCCCCTTTTATAGGTAAAATTTATTTTGATTTTAACCAAATTATATTAATTTTGGTTTATTTATATATTCTATGGAAAGAAGAAAATTCCTTTGGAAATTTAGATAAAATTTAAATTTATTTTCTTGACATAAAAAAAGATTGCTTGTATGATAAAAATATAGAAAATTTTAAATTGTAAATCCTAAGACTGGAGAGAGTAGTCGAGTTGAGTTTGATACAGAGAGTTGCAAGTAGCTGAGATTGCAGCATAAATAGATTCGGTGAATGGGTCCACGAGGAGATAGGTGAATTATAGTAGCCGAACCGTCACTGCACGTTACGCAGTTTGAGAGATACACGATAAGTGTATAATTTAGGTGGTACCGCGGTAATATCGTCCTAGTGTTTTTTAACACGAGGGCGTTTTTTTATTGGAAAAATTAATTTTAGGAGGATATTATGAACAAGATAGGAATAATAGGTGCAATGGAAGAAGAAGTAGCATTACTTCTTGAAAAAATAGAATTAGAAGAAAAAGTAGATAAAGCAGGACTTGAGTTCTACGTTGGAAAATTAAGAGGAAAAGACGTAATAGTTGTTAAATGTGGAGTTGGGAAAGTAAATTCTGCTATGTGTACTCAGATATTAATAAGCGAATTTGGTGCAGAAGCTCTTGTTAATATAGGTGTTGCAGGTGCATTAAATGACGAATTAGACGTAAATGATATAGTAATTTCAACAGATGCAATAGAATACGATATGGATGCATCAGCATTTGGTGATCCAAAAGGTACTATACCAAGAATGGATTGCTCAGAATTTAAAGCTGATGAAAGATTAATAAATGCAGCTTTTGATGCAGCAGTTAAAGAAAATAAAGGACACAATGTTATGAAAGGTAGAATAGCTACTGGAGATTTATTCGTTGCAGATATGGAAACTAAAAACGAATTAGTAAACGACTTCGGTGGATTCTGCTGTGAAATGGAAGGAGCTGCAATGGCTCATGTTTGCTACTTAAACAAAACTCCATACGTTATAATAAGAGCTATGTCTGATAAAGCGGACGGAAGTGCAGATGTTACTTTTGAAGAATTCTCTAAAAAAGCTGCTATTACTTCAGCAAATATAGTTATGGATATGCTTGAAACAGTATAATTTTAAAATTTGAAAATATATAAGTCTAAAATAGAAAGAGGGATTACGATGAGCGAAAAAAAGGTAATATTTAGTGGTGCTCAGCCATCAGGAAAAATGACATTAGGTAACTATCTAGGAGCAATAAAAAACTGGACAAAACTTCAGGACGAATACGAATGTTTATTTAGTGTTGTAGATTTACACGCTATAACAGTTCCTCAGGAGCCAAAAGTTCTTAGAGAAAATGCTAAAAAATTATTAGCTCAGTATATAGCTTGTGGACTAGATCCAGAAAAAAATATTATATTTATACAGTCACATGTTAAAGAACATCTTGAATTAATGTGGGTATTAAATACAATGACATACATGGGTGAGTTAAACAGAATGACTCAGTTCAAGGATAAAGCGCGGAAATCTGAAGCTAACTTAAATGCAGGTTTATTTACATATCCTGTTTTAATGGCAGCTGATATACTTCTTTACCAGACAGATTTAGTACCTGTTGGTGATGACCAGAAACAGCACCTTGAATTAGCTAGAGATTTAGCAAATAGATTTAACAATAGATATTCAGATACATTCAAAATACCAGAAGGATATTATCCAAAAGAAGCAGCAAGAGTAATGAGCTTACAGGATCCTACTAAAAAAATGAGTAAATCTGATGAAAATGTTAATGGATTTATACTTCTTGAAGACGATCCAGATACAATAAGAAGAAAAATTAAAAAATGCGTAACTGACTCTGAAGGTGTTGTAAGATATTCTCCAGAACAGCCAGGTATAAAAAATCTTCTTGATATATACTCAGCATTATCAGGAAAATCAATAGATGAGATAGTAAAAATGTACGAAGGTAAAGGATACGGAGAATTTAAAGCAGATACTGCTGAAGTTATAATAAGCGTATTAGAACCTATGAGACAGAAATACTTATCTCTATTAGAAGATAAAGAATATCTTGAAAAAATATACTGTGAAGGAGCTAAAAAAGCTGAAGCAAAAGCTAGAAAAACTCTTAGAAAAGTATACAAAAAAGTTGGTTTCTTAGAAAGAAAATATTAATAGATTGACGAATTTAATATTTTAATAGTAAAAAGAGGACTTGTTTTCGATTAAAATTTTTAACTGAATCAAGTCCTTATTTTTGTACATAGTTTTTGTAGAAAGTAAATTTGCGAAAAAAAATGAGCCATCGAAGCTCATCAAAAGGGTAAGGTTATTACTACTTTTGGGGAAAGTAGAATCAAAGATTAACAATTTATATTATATTTAGGTTAATCTGTTATTTTCAATCTATAAATAAATTATACAATTTAATTATAAAAGTGTCAATAAATTATCAAGAAAATGTTATAAAAAAATCAATGTCAAATATAAAAAACAAATAATAAAGTAATATGCTATTGTGATATAATAGAATATGTATAACTATGTATGAAAGTATAATAACTAAAAATAGGGGTGGTTTTTTGATATATGAGGTAATAATTGCCATTTTGATAGGTATTGACCAGGCGATAAAGTACGGAGTTTTAAATGTACTTAAAGAAAAAGGAAGTATACCTGTTATAGATGGTGTGTTTCATCTAACTTATGTAGAAAATAGAGGAGCAGCATTTGGAATGCTTCAGAATAACCAGATTATATTTGTGATAATAGCTGGACTTGCTACAGTAATCGGACTTTATTGGCTACATAAGAATAAGGAAAAAATAAACATAATTGGGAAAGCGTCTATTATAATGATTGTTTCTGGGGCAATAGGTAATTTAATAGACAGACTTAGACTGGGATTTGTTGTGGATTATTTTGATTTTAGAATAATTTGGCAGTATGTTTTTAATTTTGCCGATATTCTTGTTGTATGTGGAACAATATTGCTGTGCTTCTATATATGGAAGTATTCGGATTCGAAGGAGTAAATTAGAAACTGTGTTTAATAGGAGGTAAGATGTTAGATAATATAAATGAAGAAAAATTATCTGATGTTAGCTGCGAGGAGATAAGAGAATTTTTAGTAGAAGAAGACGAGGAAGGGGATAGACTAGATGTTTATCTTGCGGACCAGTTCGTCGATATGTCTAGGAGCTATATTCAGAAGATAATAAAAGATAAAAAGGTAACTGTAAACGGAAAAATTGAAAAAGCTAAATATCTTGTAAAAGAGGAAGATAAGATTGTGATAGAAATTCCAAAGCCTAAGGTTTTGGAGGTTGTACCACAGGATATACCAATAGAAATTGTATATGAGGATGATGATATTATAATAGTAAATAAACCTCAGGGGATGGTAGTTCATCCTGCGCCTGGAAACTACGAGGGTACTTTGGTTAACGCTATTTTATATCATTGTAAAGGAAATCTTTCTTCTATAAATGGTGTTATAAGACCGGGGATAGTACATAGAATTGATAAAGACACTTCTGGGATACTTATGATTGCAAAAAACAACAATGCACATAATTGTCTTGCTGAGCAGCTAAAGGATCACTCTATAACGAGAGAGTATGAATTTATCTGCCACGGTGTATTTAAAGAAGATAATGTTACAGTTGATAGACCAATAGGGAGAAATCCTAAAGATAGATTAAAGATGGCTATCGTTCCAAATGGAAAAAGAGCTGTGACTCATTTTGAGGTGATTGAAAGATTTAATGGATATACGCACGTCAGAGCTAGGCTTGAAACGGGAAGAACTCATCAGATAAGAGTACATGCGATGTCTATTAATCATCCACTTGTAGGGGATCCAGTGTACGGACCTAAAAATTCAAAGATAAAATTAAATGGTCAGGCACTTCATGCTAAAAAATTAGGATTTATACATCCTACGACAAAGGAATACATAGAATTTGATTCAGAGCTACCGGATTATTTCCAGAAGCTGTTGGAGAAATTAAGAAAATAATATAAGAAATTAATATTTAAGTAAGATTATTTGATTAAATATTTTCGGAATGGAGAGTTTGATATGATAGAAAAGGCTCAGTTAATGGATGAAAAAGCTATGGCGAGGGCTATAACTAGAATAAGTCATGAAATAATAGAAAAAAATAAGGGGATAGAAGACCTTGTTCTTGTTGGAGTAAAGACTAGAGGAATTCCTCTAGCTAAGAGAGTTCAGCTAAAAATAGAAGAAATAGAAGGTAAATTGCTACCAGTTGGCGATATAGATATAAGTAGATATAGAGATGATATAAGCGAAAGAAGAGTAGAAGGAAACTTAAGCGACGACAATACTTCTTTTGACATAGACAAAAAAACTGTTGTACTTATAGATGATGTTCTTTACACAGGAAGAACTGTAAGAGCAGCGTTAGACTATATAATAGATAATGGTAGACCTAAAGCAATACAGCTTGCTGTACTTGTTGACAGAGGACACAGAGAACTACCAATAAGAGCTGATTACGTAGGAAAAAACGTACCGACATCAAAAAATGAATTTATATCTGTAAAACTATCAGAAATTGATGGAGAAGACTCAGTAACAATCAATGAATAAAAAATGTAGCTGTTGCAATAATTTGCAACAGCTATTTTTTTGTATAGTTATTATAAATTTATCGCTTATATAGAGTGGCTAAATCAAAATTTACCGAATATCTATTTTAAGAGCAGCGAAGAGTATATAGACAAAATCTTCTCCAGGCTTCGACGTGTATGTGAGTAACATACCTTGTTGTATTTAAAATACACGTCTGCAGATTGTCGAGTGATTTTGTCTATATACTCATATGCTGTAGCTTATAAATAGCTTTGTAAAGTTTTGATTTAATCATCCTTTAGCAAGCTAGTAAATTTATAACATATTGAAACAAAAGGACTTGTTGAAAATATTACATCGGTTATCCGCAGGTTCTGCTCAAATCGAATTTTATAGGGATAATATCTAACTTAGTGGATTGAAGTGCATAGACAAAACTCTCTCGACAATCTGGAGACGTGAGGTTAATTTGCAACAGAACTATTTACTTGTACACACGTCGAAGCTGGAGAGGAGTTTGTCTATGTCTTCAATCCCTGAGAGAAATTAACGTATAAATTTTGATTTATCCACTATTATACAGATAGTAAATTTATAAAAGATTATAATAAGAAAAGAACTGTTGCAATTTATGCAACAGTCCCTCCATTTCCATTAGTTTAAAGGTATTAATATTTTTATCATAAATTTATCATCGTCATAGTCTATTACAACATCTCCATCATAAGCTTTTGCAGATGTTTCAATGCTTCTAATTCCAATTCCATGGACAAAGTTATCCTTTTTCTCTGTAATAAATCTACTTCCTGCTCTTTTTATCTTATTTGTTTTACTGTTTTCACAGTATATTACATAGTACCGTTTTATCTTATACGCCTCAAGTTTAATATATTTCTCTCCATTCTCAATCTTTTTGCAAGCTTCAATCGCATTATTTAGCACATTTGAGAAAATATTAGATATATCTGCGTTCTTCATGAAGCTCAAATCCTTAGAGTTTACATTGGTTTCAAAATTTATACCTTCTTTGATACAAACTTTTTTCTTTTCATTTAAAATTATATCTACTATAGCGTTTCCAGTACTTTTTACATCGTTGCTGTTATTTAATTGATCCTTCAACTCGTCTATATACTGCCTTGATTCTTCGCTATTTTGATTGAGATTACTTATATTTTCAAGGTGATTTTTCATATCGTGGTACAATTTTCTCACCTGCATCTGAGACTCTTCAAGGCTAGAATAGTATTCTTCTTGAAGTTTTATTTTGCTATTCATCAAATCTTTCTTTGCTCTTTCATCATTTTCCTTTTTAATCATAATAACTAGGTATATTGTCATTATTAGATTTAAGAAAATTAAATCCGGAAGTACCTGTATTTGTAGTAGATACCTTTCTGATGTTAATAAATCCCTATATATAAAGCCTATTTTACCTATAGAAATTATGTTTAGAAACTCTAAAACAAATAATATTATTACGTTCATCAGTAGTATATTTATTCCATATACATATACTCTGTTATTGTTTACCAATTTTTTTATAATCTTTACAATTCCAAGCATTAGTAGAAATACAAGAAAAGCGATTAATATAACAGAAAAATCAAACCAGTTCCATTCTTGTAAGCTCAATTTTGTGACCATGTCTGAAGAAAGAGAGTCCTTTTTCCAAATTATAAATAGTATTCTTGGAATTACCACGTCGCATATTAGTGAAAGGTATTTTGTAGTCATTACGAATAAGAAAGCTGATTTTATGCAACTTATATTGTATTCTTTTTTATATACCTTTGCTAAAAGTATTAAAAACGGTATATTGAACATCCACCTTACTACCGCATACCCCCTGATTTCCCCCATTGAAAGAAATCTTATCAAGAAATCTCTAAATACCATTTTTCTATACGGTATAAAACCACTTCCTGTATATATTTCCCATATTCTGATTTCCCTTACTAGTATGTATGTAATAGCTATCATAAAAAGCTGCACAGTTATATTTCTTTTTTTAGATATTTGTGAATCTCTTTTATATTCGACTACAGTGTTAAATATGAAAAATATATTAACTACACTAAATAGATATATAAATTCTCTAAACATTTTTTCCACTAATTACCACCGCCTAAGCGCCAGAAGAACTTTTCTTTGAGATCTTT
>OFMU01001080.1_pt1 | contig 16722 bp, 12 predicted proteins | sample 1541861 | NCBI WGS metagenome assembly OFMU01 (sample SAMN04209238, study PRJEB22552) | human gut metagenome | biome: gut; material: feces | host: Homo sapiens | place: USA: Oklahoma
CATCGCGGCGGATCTTGGTCAGGATCATGGCGCTGATCTCCTGCGGGGTCAGGTCTCTGCCATCGATATGCACCCGGTGATCAGAACCCATGTACCGCTTGATGCTGGACACCGTGCGGCCGGAGTTTGTGGCGATCTGGCGCTTTGCCGCGCCGCCCACCAGACGCTCGCCATCCTTGGTAAAGGCCACCACGCTGGGAGTGGTGCGCTCGCCTTCGGCGTTGGTGATGACCACAGGCTTGCCGCCCTCCACCACCGCCACGCAGGAGTTGGTGGTACCAAGGTCGATTCCGATCACTTTGCTCATAGTGCTTGTCCTCTTTTCTTCGGCACAGAATATTTCCTTGAATATCTTACCGGTTTCCTATGACGATTTCTTAGAACAAATGTAAAGAAACTGTGTTTCAGGCGTTTTTATCGTCGGCCAGCAGCTGATCGGTCAGCAGTTCAGCCTCCCGCAGCCAGTCGGCAGCATCCGTTTCGCCCTCAGCCTGCAGGATCCGAAAGCCCTGCACGGCTTCGGCCACCTGCAGCAGCGCCTTTTTGCGGGAGAGGTACTGGGTCTCGTACTGGGCAAGACGCAGGCAGACCTGCGGGGTGTAGGCGATGTCCGGCACCTCCCGGGCAGCGCTCTGGGCGCGGCGGTAGTATTGCAGGGTCTCCGCCATCTCCCCGCCCGATGCAGCACAGTCATCCCCCAGGGCGATCATGGCCTGCACCTCCCCGGCCTGCGCGGCCTTTTTCCACATCCGCCGGGCCTGGGTCTTATTCTTCCGGGTACCCCGGCCATAATACAGGCAGTCCCCCAGGGCAGAAAGCGCCTCGGCGCTGCCAGCCTCGGCGGCGGCAGTGTAGCGTGCCGCCGCTTCCTGCCAATCCCCGGCCCGGGCGGCGGCGTGCCCTGCTTCCAGCTCCTGAGCGCCGGGGTTGTCGCTTCCCCGCTCCGATCTCAGCAGCCCGCTGAGCAGGGAGACATCCAGCGTGGCAGAGCTTGTCCACGGATCCAGCACCACACCGTCGATGCCGTCCGTTTCCAGCGCATACTCCATGGCACTGCGCAGGCTGCGCTCCACCATGGGGCGGGTGGCGCTGGCCTTTTCCGCCTCGGCGTTCTTTACCGAGGTGAACAGCGGCAGATAGTTCCGCTCCTTCCGGGTGTGGAGCAGCCAGGGCTGCAGGCCCTCGGCCCGCTCCTCCGGGATGGGCAGGTGTGCCCAGGGGGCGGCTCCGCTCTGAGGGTCCACCGCCGCATCCAGCGGAACCAGCACCTTGGTCTGCAATTCCAGCGCATAGTTCAGGGCGTTCATCAGGCTCCAGAAATGTTCCTCGTTCTGCTCCCGGTACAGCCGCGCCACGGCCTCCTCCACAAACGGGCAGCCTGTGCCCACCGGCCCGTACTGCGGCGCAGTCCGCTTTTTTCCGCTGCCCACCGGCCGGAAGCGCCGACCGCCCATGTTGTATGCCATTTATCTCACCCTTCTTTTTCATCAATAGGATAAGTATAGCAGGAATCCGCAAATTTCACAATATTTTCCCGCAGGCAGCCGAACGCAAAAACAGCAGGCGGCTGCACATGGCCGTCTGCTGTTCGGTTCACTCTTCTGCCGGTTTCTCCGCATCGTCCAGATAGTCCTCGATGCTGCCGATGCTGTACCGGTTCTCGTTGGCTTTCACGCTCCGTGCACTGGCATCGTAGCAGGCTTCCAGAATGGGCATCACTGGCTGCTGGCCCTCCGGGTCGGTCAGATGTCCGATGGCCCGGGCCTCATAGTAGTTGTCGATGATCTGGTTCACGATCCGTTTGCGGTCACGGAGCGGAGTCTGCAGGTTGGCCAGCAGCTCCTGCCGGATGCCGCAGCTGTTGCTGCCGTGGTCGCCGAACAGGATGTAATACTCCTGCTCGATCTCCAGCGGTGCAGCCTGATGCAGATAATAATCCGCCAGTGCCCTCCGCTTCTTTTCGGTTCTGAAGCCCTTGATCTCCTCCATGCCGCGCGGAAAGAGTTCCGGATGCCGGATCCACATTTCATAGGGCCCCACCGGCAGGTGCAGAGTATCGAATACATCCAGAAAATCCTCCAGCGCAATGCGGATCTCGCCCCGCTCCCATTTCTGAATGGTGCGCTTGTCCCGCCCCAGCATATCCGCAAGCTCCTGCTGAGATCTGCCCGCCACGTTCCGGGCAAAGGCAATGGCTTCCCCGATTCGGTTCCGGTAGTTGGACATATTCTTTCCCTCCTGACACACACTTGTACACCAGGCATTCCAACGTCTGGCGACATAAAATACTTTCCTCTGATAAAAGGATAATGGTTTGTCCCGCCTTCTGTCAAGAGTTGCAAATTCAATCACTTCACGTCAAATTTTTGTTAAATGTGTCATCCAAGCCGGACAGCCGCCTTTTTTGCAGAGATTTTGCCGCTCCGCGGGGCATCCGCCCCCTGTCTTAACCAACGTTCGGGCCATTTTGTCCTTTTTCACCTGCCGGAGGCGGCCGGATGTGTCAGGTGCACCGCAACACGCAACGCAAAATATTTTTTGCAAAAAATTCCTCTTTGGCAAGTTTTTCCCAGCGCATCCGTTTCCATACACGCAAAAACCGCCCATAGCCGTCAAAAACAGCCATGGGCGGGTGCTTTTTCTTTATGCCAGTTTATTCAGCCTTACGGCAACGTAGGGGTCAGGGAGCTTCAGCTCGTCAGCAAGGTCGGCTTCAGATTCGTACTTCTCCGCCGCCATACCCACCACAACGCTGCACACGTCAAAGCGTCCGGCGGGCGAAAGGGCCGTGACCTTAGCTTCTCCATCGGCAATGGCGGTCACCACGCCATCCGCATCCACGGTAACGACACCCGGGTTGCTGCTGACCCATGTAATGGGCACGCTGCCGCCGCCTTCCACCGCAACGGTGGCCGTCAGACGTTCCTGAGTGCCCACGGTGCGGAGCAGCAGGTCACTCTTGTTCAGGGTCACCTTGCCGATATCCGAAGTCACCGTGACGCTGCACCGCAAAGCCTGGCCGTTGGAGACCATTGCCGTGATGGTGGTGGTGCCCGCCGCCTGAGCCGTGACAAGGCCCTTGTCGCTGACTGTGGCAACCTCAGGGTTGCTGCTCATCCACTGGTAGACATAGAGGAAGGAGTGGTCGCTGTTGGTCAACTGGAGCTGATGGGTGGGGTGCAGGTCATTGTACTGCAGCACAAGGCTCAGGCTGGTGGTATCCAGCGTGGGCTTTTTTCTGGCTGCTTCTTCATTTTTGCGGGTCACGGTCACCTTGCAGGCGGCGCGTTCGCCGTGGTCGGAGATGGCGGTGATGATGGCAGTGCCCGCATTGCGGCCCGTCACCTTGCCGTCGCCATCCACCGTGGCAACATTGGAGTTGCTGCTCATCCAGACGATGAAGTAATAATCGCTCTGTCCGCTGGTGTACAGGTAGCCCTTGGGGCGGGGGTCATCATCGGTGATCTCCAGCTCCATCTCGGTCAGCTCCAGTTCCAGCTTGGAGCCGGTTCCGGTCAGGCCTGTCAGCACACCGGGCGCGGCCTGCGCGGGCAAAGGGGCAGCCAGCAGGGCCCCGCTCAGAGCCAGCAGGGCCAGAAGCCGCCCCGCGGTTTGGAATTTCCATTTCATTGGGTCGAACTTCCCTCCTTGTTTCATCCCATAGGATCAAAGGAATGCCGCACACATGGAAAAATTTCGCGTCCATGATTTTTCTCACTATTGATTTATTTTACACGTCCGGCCAATGTGGGTCAAGTTTTTCGCCCAAAGTGCTGTGCTTTCGCACCCGATTTCGTCGGGAATTCCAGTTTTTCCCGATTTTTTTGTGCAGAACATCAGGGCCAAAAAGCGCTCAGTCACCTCCGGTGACAGCTCCCCTGATAGGGAGGCCAGGTTCACGCGCTTTCTTCGGTGTAATACTGTGCCTGGGCGTTCCACAGTTCGTAATACTTTCCATCCGGCTCCCCCAGCAGTTCCTCATGGGTGCCCTGCTGGACGACCTCGCCGTGGTCGAACACGGCGATCTCATCACAGAACTTGCAGGAGGACAGCCGGTGGCTGATATAAATTGCAGTCTTATCGCCCGCGATCTCGTTGAACTTTGCGTAGATCTCCGCTTCAGCCACCGGGTCCAGGGCGGCGGTAGGCTCATCCAGCACGATGAAAGGTGCATCCTTGTACAGGGCCCTGGCAATGGCGATCTTCTGGGCCTCGCCGCCCGAGATGGTCACGCCATCCTCGTCCAAATCTTTGTAAAGGCAGGTGTCCAGCCCCTTGGGCATCCGGGCCAACCGGTCGGAAAAGCCCGCTTTTTGCAGGCAGTCGGCGGCACGGGCGACATCATAATGCTGGGCCGTGGCAACATTCTGGCCCAGCGGCAGGGCGAACAGCTTGAAATCCTGGAACACCACCGAGAAGATATCCATGTACTCATCGTAGCGGTACTTACGGATGTCGATGCCGTTGAGCAGGATGACACCCTCGGTGGGGTCGTATAGGCGGCAGAGCAGCTTGATGAAGGTGGTCTTGCCGCTGCCGTTCATGCCCACCACGGCCAGCCGCTCCCCCACCTTGAAGGTCATGCTCAGGTGGCGCAGGGCATATTGTTCGCTGCCGGGGTACCGGAACGAGACATCCCGGAACTCCACGGTATACTGGCGGTCGCTCCGCTTTTCGGTGGTCAGGCTGCCCTTGTACATCTTGTTGGGCAGGTCAAGATAGTCATAGAGCGTTTTCAGGTAGGGGGCGTTGAATCTGCAGTCGCCCACAGCGGTGAACAGCCCGCCGATGCCCACAAAAAAGTTGGTGGCTGCACCCACATACTGGGTCACAGCGCCCAGACCAAAGGCCCCGCCGTAGGCCTTCAGGCATACAAAGAGGTAGGCAAGACCCATGAGCAGAGCCGAAACGGCGTTGCCCGTGGCATTCCGGATGCCGAATTTCCCCTTGCGGGCCCGCTCAAAGGCAGGCATGGAGACGGCGGCGTGATCTTTCAAAAACTCGAACTGGTCGTACATCCGCACATCCAGCGCCTTTTTGTCGTCCCGACATACCCCCATGAGGAAGGCCCAGAGCCGGTTGCCCCAGCGGCCCTCCTCCTCGATATCCGGGCTGCTGATGCCCGCGCTGGAAGCGCACACCGGCGAGAGCCACGCCACGGCCAGGATCAGCACCAGCACTGCCGGAACACAGAGCGGGCTGTTGAGGACTGTCAGCGGGCCGGCGGGCACTCTGGCCGTGAACAGCCCCACCGACAGCACCGCACCGCCCAGAATACGGAATACCGCCGCGGATACACTGTCCAGCAGCGCCACAGCGTTGGGATTGCCGCCGCAGAAGCTTTCGCTCTGCTGGATGAAATTGTAGAGGTCGTAGACCTGCTGGCTGTCCTCGTCGGCATAATCCATGGACATCTGCTTTTCCATAAAGCAGTCATGGCCCAGCTGCCAGTTCAGCTGTTCCCGCTCCACGCTCTTCCAGTGGAGCAGGACCGACCGCACCAGCGTGAGCAGAGCGGTCACGCCCAGCACCCACGCCACATCCACGGCAAGGGCCTGCGGGTCCCGCGCGTCCGACAGCTCAGCCACCAGCCGGGCCGAGAACCAGACCACGGCATAGGGGCTGACGGCATCCGCCAGTGCCCACAGCACGGTGGACAGCACAAATCGGGGCGTATTTTTCCAGTAAAAGCGCCAGGCCCGCAGGGTCAGCCGGACGCTTTCCTTCAGGGTCATTTTTTCTTCGTTCATACAGCCTTGCCCTCCTTGTAATATTTGCTCTGCACCGCAAACAGCTTGGCATAGCCGCCGTTTTGGGCCATCAGCTGGTCGTGGGTTCCCTCCTCGAGCACACGGCCGTTTTCAAGGAAGAGAATGCGGTCACAGAAACGGGTGGAGGCCAGTCGGTGGCTGATGAACAGGCTGGTGCGGCCCCGGGTCATCTCGTTGTACTTCTGGTAGATATCATCCTCGGCGATGGGGTCAAGGGCGGCAGTGGGCTCATCCAGCACAAGAATAGGCGCGTCTTTATACAGGGCACGGGCCAGCATCAGGCGCTGGGTCTGGCCGCCGGAGAACTCCACGCCGTCCAGATAGACATCCCGGCCCACATGGGTCTTGATACCCGCCGGGAGGGATGTGATTTTTTCCGTCAGCCCTGCCTGGTCAAGACAGTACCGCACCTTTTCCTCGTCGATGCCGTCCATGGCCTGGGCCACATTCTCGGCCACCGTGCAGGAGAGCACGCTGAAATCCTGAAAGACCGCTTCAAACAGCTTGTAGTAATCCCGGCGGTTATACTGCCGGATATCCTGCCCGTTCAGCAGAACACGCCCCCCGGTGGGGTCAAGGAAGCCGCAGATCAGCTTGACCAGTGTCGTCTTGCCAGCGCCATTCAAGCCCACGATGGCCAGGTTCTCGCCGGGGTGCAGTGTCAGGCTCATGTGGGCGATGGTGTTTTTCTCCGCACCGGGGTAGCGGTAGCTCACATCCTCCAGCTGCAGCTCATAGGGCATATCCAGCCGCTTTTCCAGCGGGATGCCCTCCTCAAACCGGAAGGGTTCCGGCAGCTCGAGGAACTCCCGGATGGTGGAGATGTCCAGGCTCTGCTTGCGCAGGAGGGCAAACTGCTCCATCAGGCCTGTGACCCACTGGGCAAAGCCGGAGGCCGCACCGAAGTAGAGCAGGAATTCCGACACCGGCAGGCCCCTGGTCACGGTGAGCCAGAGCAGATAAGCATAGGCCGCACCGTTGCGCACCAGCAGCAGGGCCAGGTCGATGAGGTTGGCGGTCAGGTAGGCGCGCTCCCGCTTTTCGAGAAAGGCATAGTTGAGCCGCAAAGCAGAATCGTACAGGTCAGTGAGCCACTGCCGCAGGCCGAAGATGCGGATATCCTTGCCGAACTCGCGTCCCTCGGCGGTGTTGCGCAGGTAATGCAGGCTCCGGGTGATCTTTGCCCCCTCCTCCCGGTGGCGGTAGCCCCACTCGTTGATATTCCTGGTGGAAAAATAGCTCACCACAGCGGTCAGGGCCGTCAGGACACAGAGCCAGGGGTTCAGCCCGGACAGCAGAGCCAGATACACCCCGAAGCCGATGAGATTTGTCAGGATATCCGTCCAGCTTTTCCAGAAAGCCTCGCCGGAAGCACGGTTGTTCATACAGGCATCGTGGCCCTTCTGGTACATCAGACGGAAGGCTTCATCCAGCAGGTTGGCATAGGCCGTGCGGGTGCGCTTGGTGTTGATGCGCTTCAGCAGCTCCAGCCGCACGCCGCACCGGCCAAACATGGTGAGGTGGTCGATGTAGTAGCACAGCGCGGTCAGGGCAAACAGCAGGATGGTGAACCCGCCGATGGCACCCAGCAGCTGGCCCAGCGGTGCGCCGCTTTCCAGTTTGCCCAGCACCGCCGGGCTGATGAGCATTTCGGCAGTGGTCTTGCCTGCCGTGCAGACGGCCAGCAGCACCACCAGCAGCGGCACGCTCCGTCGGGTGTCCCAGGCCACCGAGAGCATGTAGGCAGTGTTCTGCCAGACATTGTATTTGGGCTTTGGCTTTTTGGTTTTCTCGTTCTTTCCCATTTTGGAATCCCCTTTCACTTGTCTGGCAATGATCCTAACACAAAAAATCGCCCCCGACACATTCCGGGGACGAAACGCCTGATTTGGGGGATGAATTGCAGGAACCTCTCCGTCAATGCTTCGCATTGCCACCTCTCCTAGTAGGAGAGGCAAGCCAGTGGCAGCGTGAACTTGGCTCCCCAATCAGGGGAGCTGGCGCGGAGCGCCTGAGAGGTTTACACCTGTGGAATCAATATCTCCGTCGTGAATGCCCCATCCTCGCTGTTGCGGCTGAGGTAGCCATCCAGCTTTTCCACGATGGCATCAATGCGCACCAGCCCGAAGCCGTGGCCCTCGCCCTTGGTGGTGACAAAACGGCCCGCAAGCTTTTTCTGCTTTTTAGTTGCCGTGAAATTGGTGAAGGAGATATAGAGCTGTGTGCCCTTCATATCCATATATACCCGGATGAGCCGCTCCTCCTCGGGCAGCTCCGCACTGGCATCCATGGCGTTATCAAAAAGGTTGCCCAGGATGCAGCAGAGGTCAAGCTCACTCATTTTCAGTTTGACCGGGATATGGGCATCGATCTGCACCGGGATATTTCGGCTCTTGGCAAGGGAGATCTTGCTGTTGATGATGGCATCAGCCATGGCGTTGCCGGTTTTTACAGCCAGATCAACAGTGTTCAGGTCGGTATCCAATGCATCCAGGTAGGCTTTGATGCCGTCCAGATCCCCCTGTGCCGCCAGCACCTTCATGGTCTGGATGTGTCCCCGGTAATCGTGCCGCCATCCCCGCATCTGGCGGTACATGTTGTCCACCTCTTTGTAGTGGGTCTCGATGAGCTCCCGCTGGTAAGCGGCGATGCGTTTATCGAGGAGCTTTGAAAAGAATTTAAGTTTCATCATTAAGTCCTCTCAATGATTGCCCGGTTCAGGGGCTCATAGGCACCCCGGGGCAATGGGAGGGCGGTACCATCGGCCAGCACGACTTCCTTTTTGGTCACACGGCGGATCTGTTTCAGGTTCAAGATCATCCCCCGCCCCACCCGGAGGAAGCCTTCGTCCAGCTGGGCCTCGAACTCACCAAGCGTCCGCTTGACGGTGTAATCCTGCCTGGCATGAACCGTGACGTAATTCTGGTGCACGTCCAGATACCGTACCTCATACAGCGGCAGGCGCACCAGCTCGCCGGAAAGCTCCAGGTTCAGGCACCGGGCGTTGCGGCGGTGCTTTTCCCAGGCACGGTCGAGAACAGCAAAGAGCTTTTCGCGGCTGACCGGCTTCACCAGGTAGTGGAGGGCGGCCACGTCATAGCCCTCGGCAATGTAATCGGAGTAGCCGGTGATGAACACGATCTGCACGGCTTCATTCTCCTGCCGCACCGTTTTGGCCAGCGTCACACCGTCCGTGCCCGGCATTTCCACGTCCAGAAGTAATAGGTCAAAGCTTTTGTCCTCTGCGTAGCGAAAAAGAAAGGCATCCGCCGAGGCAAAGCGCTCACTCTCCACCTCAATGCCACGCTCTGCGGCCCACTGGTGCAGAATGCTCCCCACAAATTCAGCATCGGTCGTGCTGTCATCACAGATCGCGGCACGGTATGACATGGCGGCTTCCCTCTCTTTCCGTAAACTCTGGGTAGAAGTATGACACACTTTGTCCGCAATTGCAACAAAAAGAAGCGGCTGACACGACAGCCGCTTCTTTTTGTACGATTTCATTTTATGAATTATTTTCAGTTGTGCTGTTTCAGGGCGCAGACCGCAATGCTCAAAGCGCTCCATGCCGCCTGATACATCAGGACAGCGGCCACCGACAGGGTGCCGATGCTGCCCGCGTAGGTCAGCAGAACACCGATGACCACCGAGAACCAGACCGAGACCATCTGCACCGTGGTGGCGCTCGTCTCGGCGTTCTGGGCCTTTTCCGCCGCGCGCAGGCCACCGATCAGGCTGGCAAAGCCCTTATCATGCAGCATACAGCAGCGGGCCGTCTCGTCCGGCTGGGCAGGGGTCAGCGCGCTGCACTGCTCCTGATCCAACAGGGTGATCATCCCCTCGGGCAGATGGTAAGCCTCGGTGATGTGGCGGGCCGTCAGGCTGGGGTCCTCGCAGGTGACCAGCAGGCGGATGTTCTCCCGCTGCAGCACCTCCAGCCCGCGGGCGGCGTTGCGGCCGCCCACATAGTGGAGCACGAACATGGCGTGCAGGCTGCCAGAAACAGCCAGATACAGGATCTGCAGTGAGCCGTTTTGGGAGTGCTCATCCTCGTACTCCTGCTCAGGCAGGGGCACCCCCTCCCGCTCCATGTACAGCCGGTTGCCGATGAGCACCCGGTTGTTATCGCACCAGGCGGCAAAGCCAAGGCCGTGGTGAACCTCCAAGTCCTTCACAGGGTACAGGATCTCGGTGCGGTCCTCGATGATCTGGCGGAACAGACCCCGCAGGGTCTCGCAGCTGTGGTTGAGGATGCTGGCCGCATAGAGGATGGCACGGTCGATGCGGCCGCCCTTGAAGATGCGGATGTCCTCCAGATTCACGCTGTCGGCGGTAAAGAGCTCGTCGGCATCCACCTGCACGGTGTCCACACCGCCCAGCTCCTCAATGGCAGCCCAGCCGGGCACCACGGCACCGGCGGCGGCTGCGGTCTTTTGCAGGCGCAGAGACGCGATGCCCGCAACAAGGGTGGAGGACAGCGGTGCACCCATGCAGAGCATGGAGGTCAGGGCTGCGGCCATGCCGTTGGGCCCGCCGCCAAACAGCAGGAACACCAGCCCGCTGAGCACGGCAGCACCCAGCAGGATCAGGGCTGTCTTGCGGGCGCGGCGCTCACTGGCGCGCTCCCCGAAGCTCTGCTCCACCAGCGCCTCGTCCCACTGGACAGGGCGGCTGAGCAGCACCCAGGGGTCTTTCTGATCCAGGCTCCGGGCCAGCACCCGGATCAGGTCCTTATCCCGGACACGGAACGCGCCCTGCAGCCCCTCGGGGGATCGGGCGGCGAGGTCGTAGCCGTTTCTGACGGCAGTCAGCAGGACACGGCTGCCCAGCAGGGCCAGGAACAGGCCCAGTGCGGCCACGCCGGAAAGCAGCGTCCAGCTGGAGTTCTGATAGCTCTGGGCGTTGAGCAGGGCAACCGCAGCCTGCACCAGCGCACCGCAGGCGGCCAGCGCCGGCATGGTGTCTGCACTGGGGCGGCCCTTGAGGCCCTGCAGACCATCCCGCAGGACAGGCCAGCCCACAGCCAGCGCACCGGCCAAAAAGAGCAGGTTGGCGGCATAGAACGCCGCCGGGGCGATCACGGGGTCAAGGGAGGCCACAGGGGCCAGCAGCCCCTCGGCAACAAGGCCAAAGTGGAGCAGCACCACGGCTAGGATGCCCTCCAGCACACACCGCAGCGTCAGCTCCGCGCCCATCCGGCGGAGCTTCTCCCCCACCTGCTCGGGCGTTTCCGGCTCGGCTTCTTCTTCAGGCTTCTCCGCAGCCTCCGGCGCGGCGGGGGCCGCTTCCTCAGCAGGCTGGGCCGGGGCCTCCTCTGCCGGGGCGGCAGGCCGGGCGGGTGCTTCGTCCTCTTCCAGCCCCATCAGCGGCAGGCTCATGCTGTCGTCCTTGCTGGGGGCCTCGGTGCGGGTAGGGGCCTGCGGCTCGTTCTCGTCCGCGCCCTTGCCAAAGAACTGGAAAGCCGTTTCCGGTTCCGGCTCAACCTCTGGCGCGGCTTCCGGGGCAGACTTCGCCTGCTTTACCGACTGATCCTCGGCAAACACCATGGGGATGGCCGGGCCCTCAGGCGCTGCGGGAGCTTCCGGCTCCACGGCCAGCACCTCTTCGGGGGCATCCTGCATTTTCTCCACCGGGGCGGGCTTGGGGGTGCCATAGAGCATGGCCTTGAGTTCGGCCATCTCTGCATCCTCCTGCTGCTCCTGCGGAGTCAGGGGTTCCCGGCGGCGGGGCGGCTCCGGCTTTTTCTCGGGCTGGGGTGCGGGCCGGGGTTCCGGCTTCGGCGCTGCGGGGGCTTCCGGCGCGGTGGGCAGAGCCACAGGCTCTGCTTCCTCCAGCTCTCCGGGCTCCAATGCCAGCTCCAGGCCGGCCTCGGCTTCTTCCTCATGGCCCAGCACGATCTCACCCGTGGGCGGCAGCTCATTCTGCACGGCCGGGGCGGCGGCTGGCTCCTCTTTGTCCTTTTCGCGGTGAAAGAGCTTGCCCAGCAGGCTGCCGGTGCTTTCCTTTTCCTCATCGCGGCGCTTCATCTCTTCGGGCACCTGTGCCACGCTGGTGCTGAAAAACGTGCGGAACTTCTCGTTCTGCGCATCGATTTCTTCCTGTGTCAGCTCTTTGCGCTTATCATCCTTTGGCATCCTAGTCCCTCCCTGTTCTGGTCACGGCGGTCTGGCCGCTGTTTCTTACTCTGCGGCGCGCTGGCTCTGGATCTCGTACAGGATGATGCCAGCCGCCACCGAAACATTGAAGCTGTCCACACCGGTGCCCTGAGCGGCCATATCCAGCCGCACCACACCGTCACAGAGCTTTTTCACCAGCTGGGATACACCGCTGCCCTCGCTGCCCAGCACCAGTGCGATGGGGCCGGTCAGGTTGTTCTTGCGCAGGGGCACACCGTCCATATCGGCACAGTAGACGAACACCCCCTGATCCTTTAGGCGGCGGATGGTCTCGCCGATGTTGGCCACGCGGGCCACAGGCAGGCGCTCGGCCGCACCGGCGCTGGACTTGATAACGGTGGGGGTCACGGACGCGCCGCCCCGCTTGGGGATGACGATGCCGTGGGCTCCGCACAGCAGTGCCGAACGCATCACCGCGCCCAGATTATGGGGGTCCTCGATGCCGTCACTCAGCACCAGGAAAGGAGGCTCCTCCTTCTCTCTGGCAACGTTCAGCAGGTCCTCCACGGTCACATATTCGATCTCGCTGGCAAAGGCAGCCACGCCCTGGTGGCTCTCGGTGCCGGTCATCAGGCGCAGCTTGTTGGGGTGCACCCGCTTGACCGTGGCCCCGGCCTCCTTGGCCATGGCGGTATAGTAAGCTGCCACAGCGGGGGCCATGCCCTCCGCGATCAGCACGGTATCCACGCCGGAACCGCTCTTGAGCAGCTCGGTCACGGGGTTTTTGCCGTAGACCAGGCTCTCATTCTTGGGCTGCTCCTCCGTGCTGCTGCGGCGGGGGCGGCGCGGCATTTTCTGTTCGTCCATTGATGTGTTCTCCTTCCATTCTATGGCAAGGCGGGCCGTTTGAGCCGCGCCATGGTTTCGTTCTGTTTCAGTTTTACTATATTTTGACACTGATACATTTTAAAGTATAGCATACCCCGGCATTCTTCGCAATGTTTGCCGAAGGCAAAAGTTTTCCACATTCAGCAGGCTATACAATCGGTAATTCGGCTCAAATTTTTCCACATGTTGAAAACCCGGTGGAAAATGTTCAAAAATCAAGTTTGTACGCCCACTTTCCGGGTGGAATTCCACAGTTTCCACCGAGTTTTCAACCTCCCAGGTTCGACACGCAAACTTTCCGCCGTACTTTTTGTAAAATTCAAGTCGGAATTATGACAATTTTTTGAAGGGAGATCCAGTGGTTTTTGCCAGAATCTCCAACATCAAAATGCCCAATGTGAATTTGTGTTGAAAACGCCGCGGGAACCGCCTTGATTTTATCCTGTAATTGGGGTATACTACCCTTAGGTTCGTTAAAGGATGCGCAATCTTGTATCCAAAACGGCTTTTTCACCCCAAAATGATTTTGCGGAGGTAATGAATAATGTTGGTAAATGCAACCGAAATGCTGATCAAGGCACGCGATGGCCACTACGGTGTGCCCCAGTTCAACATCAACAATCTGGAGTGGACCAAGGCAGTCCTGACCGCCTGCGAGGAAATGAAGAGCCCCGTTATCCTGGGTGTCTCTGAGGGCGCAGGCAAATACATGACCGGCTTCAAGACCGTTGCCGCCATGGTCAGCTCCATGGTGGAGACCATGGGCATCACCGTTCCCGTCGCCCTGCACCTGGACCACGGCACCTACGAGGGCTGCAAGGCCTGCGTTGAGGCCGGCTTCTCCTCCATCATGTTCGACGGCAGCCACTACTCCATCGAGGAGAACGTGGAAAAGACCAAGGAGCTGGTCGCTCTGGCACACTCCAAGGGCCTGAGCATCGAGGCCGAGGTCGGCTCCATCGGCGGCGTTGAGGACGGCGTTGTGGGCGCTGGCGAGATCGCAGACCCCGCTGAGTGCGCAAAGATCACCGATCTGGGCATCGACTTCCTGGCTGCCGGCATCGGCAACATCCACGGCGTCTACCCCGCAAACTGGAAGGGTCTGGACTTCGAGGCTCTGGACCGCATCCACAAGGCCACCAACAACATTCCTCTGGTCCTGCACGGCGGCACCGGCATCCCCGACGAGATGATCCAGAAGGCCATCAGCCTGGGCGTTTCCAAGATCAACATCAACACCGAGTGCCAGCTGGTCTTTGCTGAGGCCACCCGCAAGTACATCGAGGCTGGCAAGGATCAGCAGGGCAAGGGCTTCGACCCCCGCAAGCTGCTGGCTCCCGGCGCTCAGGCCATCGTTGACAAGTGCAAGGAAAAGATCGAGCTGTTCGGCTGCGCAGGCAAGGCCTGAGCCGAAGCGCATCTCCTGAGCACATTCCCGCCCCATAAATGATATTGCCCCGCTGTTCTGTGCATCACAAAACAGCGGGGCATTTTTTTGCAAGCCAGTCCGCAAAAAGGGGGCTGCTGCACCGGTTTTTCCCGTGTGCCGCAGCCCCTCTTCTTTACTGGTTCAATTTTGCAAACGCTTCCCGCACATCGCCGGAGAAGTAGAGCGTGCCCAGCGCGCACACGGGGCCGGTGCCCCCAAGGGCGACCGCCCGGGCCACACCGGCTTCAATGGTGGAAGCAGGCTCGGCCCTGCCGCCCCGGGCGCGGATCTGTTCGGCCAGCGTCTCAGCGGGCATGGCGCGGGGGGTATGGGCCGCTACGGTGACGAACTGCCCGGCCAGCGGCAGGAGCAGTGCCAGCATCTCGTCCACATCCTTATCCGCCATGATGCTGAGCAGGAACACGAACTTCTGCCCCGGAAAGCGATCCCGCAGGCTCTGCACGGTGGCCCGCATTCCGTGGGCGTTGTGGCTGCCATCCAGCAAAAAGACGGGCGAATGCCGCAGCAGCTCGAACCGGCCCGGCCAGCGCACCTGTTCCAGACCGGCACGGATGGCACTGTCCGGGATGTTCCAGCCCCGGCTGCGCAGCACCCGCAGGGCCGTAATGGCCGTGGCGGCGTTCCGGGGCTGATAGCTGCCGATCAGGGGCAGGCGGATGCCATTCAGGCCGTCAAAATCAAAGGTGACAGCATCCAGATCCCCGTCCTCGATGGTCAGCCTGCTGAGATCCACCACGGTCAGCGGCGCGTGCCGCTCTGCCGCCGTACGGGCGATGACGGCATCGGCCTCGGGCACACCGCCATAGCTCACCACCGGACTGCCCGGCTTGATGATGCCTGCCTTGGCCGACGCGATATCGGCCAGGGTGGGGCCCAGCTCCTTTACATGATCCATGCCCAGCGCTGTGATGACAGCGCACTCCGGCGGGTCGATGACGTTGGTGGAATCCAGCGTGCCGCCCAGGCCCACCTCCAGCACCACGATGTCGCATTTCGTCTCAGCGAACCAGAGCATCCCCAACGCCGTGATGATCTCGAACTCGGTGGGGATATCGGTCATGGCATCGGCAGCGGGCTTCACACGCTCCACCAGCCGCACCAGCGCCTCATCCGGGATCTGTTGGCCATTTACCTGAATGCGCTCGTTGAATCGGTTGATAAAGGGCGAGGTATACAGACCCACCCGGTAACCCGCCGCCTGCAGGCAGGAGGCCAGCATGGCCGCCGTGCTGCCCTTGCCGTTGGTGCCCGCCACATGGATGAATTTCAGCTGCTTGTGCGGATCTCCCAGTGCGGCCAGCAGGGTCCGGGTGCGGGTCAGGCCCGGCTTGTGCCCTGCCCACTGGACGGCATGGATATAGTTCAGCGCTTCTTCATAGTTCATTGTGCAATGCCTCGGATCGTTTTATTCTCCAGCAGCAGGCGCACCAGCACGGTGTTCACCGCCGCCAGGACCAGCGCGTTGGGAATGCGGGTCACCAGCACGCTCCACGGATAGTTATAGAAGAGGTGGAGTGCCAGCGAGTTGATGACAATGGAGCCCACCGCATGGCCGGCAAACACGCTGATCTGGGTGCGCAGGCCCAGCCGCAGGTTGGGCAGGGCGCGCCAGAGAAGGCCCGCCGTCAGGCCGATGGAGCCCGCTCCCAGCGTGATCAGCGGGTTGATGGCGTAGCCGGAAAGGGTGCCGCCGATCATATCGGCCACTGCACCCACGGCAAAGCCCTCCACCGGCCCGAACAGCACAGCGGCCAGCAGGGTGGGCAGGCTGCCCAGGTTGAACCGGACAAAGCCGGTGGAAATGCTCAGCACCCGGGCAAACACGATGCTCATGGCAGTGAGCAGGGCCAGCATGGTGAGCTTGCGGACGGAATTTCTGGAATGGTTCATATCAATTGTCCTCCCCTGTTTCGGGAACCGCGGGGCGGGCAATGCAAAACGCCCTCCCCTGTGACAAACCGCACAAAGGAGGGCGTGATTCAACGGTTCACATCCAGACGGGGCCGCAGACGGCCCCGTCTGCACCCAAGTCCATGCAGCAGCGGGATGCAGGCCATGCACCGCGGGTCTTACCTTCGTCCGCAGCACAACTCCCCGTTGATGCGGCACTTAACGCGCATGGCCTTACTCTGTTGATGGTCTTATTATATGCCTTTTTCCGGCCCATTGCAACCACAACTCCCATCATCTTTCCCAATTCGCGGGGCAGATTTTTGGCGGGGGTGCACAATTCCGGGCCTACACAAAAAGCCCTCCGGTGCGTCTCGTCCCGGAGGGCTTTGGGGTACAAGTGGGCTGGTTATTTACTGCACATCGGTCAGCTCAGCCAGCTTGTGGAAGATCTCGGTGTTGTCATACACGCCGCGGAACTTGTCTGCACCCTGACCACGGGCGTAGAGGTTCACCATGGCACCGGTGTGGGCGTAGGTGGTGTGATCCACACCGGACTTGTGGTTGATGGTGTGGCAGATGGCCATGCTGAAGGGGATGTAGGTGC
>OFMU01001094.1_pt1 | contig 16654 bp, 15 predicted proteins | sample 1541861 | NCBI WGS metagenome assembly OFMU01 (sample SAMN04209238, study PRJEB22552) | human gut metagenome | biome: gut; material: feces | host: Homo sapiens | place: USA: Oklahoma
TTTTCTGGAGCTGGGGGTGGGGTACTACACCCCGGTGATCATCAAGTATCCCTTCTGGCGGATGACCGCCGCCAATCCCCGGGCTACCTATGCCTGCCTGGACCTGGGCCAGGCCGCCGCCCCCCGGGAGATTCAGAAGCAGTCCATCTGCATCGACGGGAACATCGGCACCGTGCTGGCCGGTCTGGGTGAAAATACTTCTCAGTCTGCAAGTGTGGAATTTGTTCGCTTTCGGCGAACAAATTCTGCGCGCGGCTGACTGCAAGCCTTCTGTCAAAAAAGGCGAAGCCCTTTTTTGACAGTCTCAAGCGCCCGGAGCCAAGTGCTCCGAGCGCTTTTCTGCCTTATTTTCCCGTTTCCGGCAGGGGGAACAGGGTCCAGGGCCAGGCCGCCGGGGGCTGGTGGGTGAACACCATATCCCGGCCCGTCTCCGGATGGGTGAAGGCCAGCCGCCAGGCCCACAGAGCCAGGGTCTCGCCGTCTCCGGCCCCGCCGTATTTCCGGTCCCCCACCAGGGGGAAGCCCCGCCCGGCGAACTGCACCCGGATCTGGTGGGTGCGGCCGGTGTGCAGGGTCACCCGCACCAGGGACAGCCCCTCCCGGACGGCCAGCGTCTCATAGGACAGCTCCGCCGGGCGAACGTCCTTCCCCGGCTCCCGGGCGATATATGTCACCCGGCGTACCGGGTCCCGGCCCAGCATGTCCCGCCATATCCCGCCTTGTCCCGGGTCACCCAGGACCACCGCCAGATAGATTTTCCGGAACCGGTGCTCCCGGACCTGGCCGGACAGGATGGAGGCAGCGGCGGCGGACCGGGCAAACACCATGACCCCACCGGTGGCGGCGTCCAGCCGGTGCACCGTCCGGATGCAGGGGGTGCCCAGCTGGGCCCGCAGCAGCTCCGGCATGCCGCCGGGCTCGTCGGTGCTGAGGACCCCCGGGGGCTTCACCGCCACGGCGATGCGCTTATCCGCGTACAGAAGCTCCATATCACTGGGCACCTTCACCGGTGCAGACGCTTTCGCCCACGGTTCCGTCCCAGGCGTCCAGGCTCTCGCTGTACTCCACCCGGCCGATGGAGCAGCCCTCGCCGATGCGGACCCGGCGGCCCCGGACCACGTCGGCCTGGGTGTATTCCAGGTCCACGTCGTCGCCCTCGATGTCCCCCACCTGGGCGCAGGAGACGCTGCCGTGGAACAGGCCCAGCAGGGAGACCTGGGTGGGCTTATAGATGCGGATGCTGCTGCCGCCGATGCTGCCGATGCGGATGCCCCGGCTGGCGGAGATCTCCACGGTTTCGGCGTTCAGCAGGCCCTGGATCACGGCGCTGCCGGTGAGATGGACGCTTTCGGCCTCCACGCCGCCGGACACCCTGGCCCCGCCGGAGCAGTGCAGCCGTCCGCAGTGGATCTCTCCCGCCTCCAGGCCGCCGGACACGTCTACCTCGCCGCCCTCCAGGCTGCCGTCCACCTTCAGCGCGCCGGAGCTATGGACCCGGCCATTGGCCCGGAGATTGCCCTCGCACCGGGTGGAGCCGGAGCAGCCCAGCTCCTGGCAGGCGATGTCGCCGGTGACACGGCTGCTGCCGCTGCACCGGATCTCCCCGGCGCAGTCCACGTCCCCCTGGACCCTGGCGCTGCCGGAGCAGCGCAGGCTCTCGCAGCGCAGGCTGCCCTGGACCTTGCCCGATCCGCTGATGGAAACCGTGCGGTATTCGCCGCCGGGCATGGCGCTGCTGCCGGAAATTTTCATATCCATGATGTCGTTCATAATGTGATCTCCTTTAATAATTGCAGTATGTCCTCTTGGTGCGTCCCCTCCGCCACCACGGCGCTGCGGACCTCCTCCAGGGGAAATTCCCTGCGGCCATAGGCCGTTTCGATGATGAGCTTTCGCCGGGCCAGCACCGTCTGGCCCTTTTCCGCCAGGCTGGCCGCCAGCTCATCCAGCGTCTGGTGCTCCTTGTTATCCAGGATCAGCCGGATCCGCTGGCAGATCTGGTCCCGGCGGAAAAATGTCTCCTGTCCGGTGGAAGTGGAGCGGCGCAGAAACCACGCCTCCGGGATCAGTCCCATCCGCTTCCACCGATACAGGGCCCCGTAGGAGATGCCGAACGTCTCCAGCAGCTCCTTCTTGGAAATCAACTCCTCGTCCATACCCTTCCTCCCTGCCATAATAGGTTATCGTACGGCGTTGCGTAACAATGTTCCGTAACACTGTTACGATAATAGCATAACAGTGTTACGTTGTCAATAGGGGCAGGAAAAATTTTTGAAAAGACCAAAAAATCCCGGTGCCGAAGCACCGGGATTTTTCGTTATAGCAAGCCCCTTCGGGCATTTTCACTTTACCGCTCCATGATGGGATAGCCCTGGGCACGCAGAGTCTCATATATCTGCTGCACATGGAGGGCGTCCCGGGTCTCCACCAGCAGGTGCACCACGCAGGAGCCCACCGGGGCCTTCAGGTTGCCCCGCTCGTGGTTCACCTCCAGCACGTTCACGCCCATGTCGGACATGATGTTCAGCAGAGTGGCCAGGGTTTTGGGCTGATCCGGCAGCACCGTGGCGAAGTTGGCGGTGCGCCCGGCCTTGGCCAGGCCCCGGGTGATGATCCGCTCCAGCATGGTCACGTCCACATTGCCGCCGGACAGTAGGGCGCACACGGTCTTGCCCCGCAGGTCCACCTTGCCGTACATGGCGGCGGCGATGCCCACGGCTCCCGCACCCTCGGCCACCAGCTTCTGCTTCTCCAGCACCGACAGGATGGCCCCGGCAATCTCGTTTTCGCTGACGGCCACCACCTTGTCCACATACTGGCGGCACATCTCAAAGGTCAGGTCCCCGGGGGTCTTGACCTGGATGCCATCGGCAATGGTGTGCACGCTGGGCAGGGTCAGAATATGCCCGGCCTCCAGGGACTCCACCATGCTGGCGGCTCCGGCGGCCTGTACGCCGATGACCTGGCAGGAGGGCTTCAGATGCTTCACGGCATAGGCCAGACCCGAGATCAGTCCGCCGCCGCCGATGGGCACCAGGATCACGTCCACATCCGGCAGCTGCTCCAGAATCTCCAGACCGATGGTGCCCTGACCGGCCATGACCCGATAGTCGTCAAAGGGATGGATAAAGGTCAGCCCCTGCTCATCCCGCAGGCGCACGGCCTCGGCATAGGCGTCGTCATACACGCCGTCCACCAGCACCACGTTGGCCCCATAGCTGCGGGTGGCCTGGATCTTGGAGATAGGAGCCCCGGCGGGGATGCAGATGGTGGCGGGGATCTTCATATCCCGGGAGGCAAAGCCCACGCCCTGGGCATGGTTGCCTGCGGAGCAGGCGATAACGCCCCGGCGCTTCTCCTCGTCGGACAGGGTGGCGATCTTATAGTACGCGCCCCGCAGCTTGAAGGCCCCCGTCTTCTGCAGGCAGTCCGCCTTCAGATAAAAGTCGCAGTCCGGCACCAGGCCCGGCGCGTGCAGCACAGGGGTCTGGTTGATAACGGGGGACAGCACCCGGCGTGCGTCCTGGAGCATTTCCATAGAGATCATATTGTTGCCTCCTTGATTCTGTTCTATATACAAAATCCTATTTTTTGTTCCTATGCCATGTACTACCATGATACCCTCTCCCGCCGCGATTGTCAATTCCTCTTTGGGCAGAGAGCCGCTTTTTTCGCAATATAGACGGAAAAAAGTGACCCGTCCGGCCCTCCAGCAGGGCCTTGCCCTCCTGCTCCACGGTCTGATACGCTACCAGAGCTTCCCCGAAGCTCTTTTCCGCCGCCAGCCGCTCCACGAAACCCCGCAGCACCTCCGCCCGGGGGTCCGACAGGGTGTACACCGCGTGGCCCAGGCCTCCAGGTCCGTGAAGCGCTTGTCCTCCCGCAGCAGGTAAAAGACCTCCTCAAAGCCAAAGCGTTTGTCCGCTAAAGCCCCCTGCACCAGGTCCCGGACGTCATAGCCCCGGTAGTACAGCACGCCGGGGCAGGGGATGGTGTCCTGACCGTCCACGGTGTAGCCCTTTACCTCGGATATGCGGGTGAGACTGGTGAGGACGCCCCGGCCCGTGGCGTCCCGCAGTCCCCGCTTCACATCATATTTTTCATAGAGCTGCCGGTCAATGTGGTCGTTTTTGCAATTCTAACATGATAAACTTGCAAAACCAATACGCAAAACGAAAATATTTCCGCCCACATACAGGATTCAATGAGTAATTATGCAAAAATTCCGCGGCAGAGGCCCTCCCCTGCCGCGGAATTGAAAACCGGGTAAAGCTGTGCTATACTATATTACAACTGTGCGAATATCTCGCCGATGGGGCCGTCGATGGTCAGGTCCGCTCCCACGCCGCTGCCGGTCTGGCCCTTGTTCACCACCACCAGGTGGCGGCCCCGGAAATACTGCACCAGCCCCGCCGCCGGATACACCACCAGGGACGTGCCGCCGATGATCATCAGGTCCGCCTGGCGGATATAGTGGACGGCCTTGGCCAGAACGTCCTGGTCCAGGCTCTCCTCATACAGCACCACGTCGGGCTTGATGTCCCCGCCGCAGGCAGGGCACCTGGGAACGCCGGTGGTAGAGAGGATGGTGTCCAGGCCGTAAAAGGCCCCGCATTTTTCGCAGTAGTTCCGCAGAACACTGCCGTGCAGCTCCAGTACCTGGCGGCTTCCCGCCTTCTGGTGCAGGCCGTCGATGTTCTGGGTGATCACGGCCTTCAGCTTCCCCTCCTGCTCCCACTGGGCCAGCTTCCGGTGGGCGGCGTTGGGCTGGGCCCAGGGGGCCAGCATCTTGGCCCGGTAAAAGTCGTAAAATTCCGCCTTGCGGCGGACGTAGAAGCTGTGGCTGAGGATGGTTTCCGGCGGGTATTGGAACTTCTGGTGATACAGGCCGTCCACACTGCGGAAATCCGGGATCCCGGACTCCGTGGACACCCCGGCCCCGCCGAAAAACACCATGTTGTCCGATTCCGCCACCCACTGCCGCAGCTTTTCGATCCATTCCGTCATCCGTAAGACCTCCATTTCTTGAATTTATAAGGAGTATGCCATGAACATTCAGATTTTCGGGGCCCGCAAGTCCTTCGACACCAAGAAGGCGGAGCGCTGGTTCAAGGAGCGCCGCATCAAATACCAGTACATCGACCTGGACAGCAAGGGCCTGTCCCCCGGGGAGTACCGCAGCATCCGGGCCGCCGTGGGCTATGACGCCCTGGTGGACCGGGACAGCCCCGACTACCGGGAGCTGGGGCTGGACTATCTTCTGCCCCAGGCGGCGGCGGAGAAGCTGCTGGAAAACCCCTGGCTGTTCCGGGCGCCCATCGTCCGCAACGGCCGCCAGGCCACCGTGGGCTACTGCCCCGACGTGTGGAAAACCTGGGAATAAGGGCATTATACCACAAAAATCTGCTGGGGGACAGCCCCGGCGGAAAAATGCGCAAAAAAACAGGTCCGCTCCAGCGGACCTGTTTTTTTTATGGAGTGAGGCGATTACTTGTTGGCCAGAGCCTTGTCGGCAGCAGCCATTTCCTGGAAGATACCCTGGTGCTTCTTGGCGGTGACAGCCTTGATCACCAGCAGGGTGCCGATCATCAGGACGATGGCGATGATCATGCAGACCACAACGTTCTGCACCAGACCGGCGATGATGAAGCTGACGAAGGACACGGCAGCCACGGTGACGCCGTAGGGGATCTGGGTGGACACATGGTTCAGATGGAAGCAGTGTGCACCGGCGGAAGCCATGATGGTGGTGTCGGAGATGGGGGACAGGTGGTCGCCGCACACACCGCCGGCGCAGGAGGCAGCCAGGCCGATGGACAGCAGGGTGGACTGATCATACCAGTCAAACACGGCGCAGACCAGGGGGACCATGATGCCGATGGTACCCCAGGAGGTACCGGTGGCGAAGCCGATGAAGCAGGCCACGATGAAGATCACGGCAGGCAGGAACTTGGCCAAGCTGCCGGTGCCTTCCATAATGCCGCCAACGAAGTCGCCTACCATCAGGCCATTGTCACGGCACAGGCCGCACAGGGTCCAGGCAAAGCACAGGATCAGAATGGGGGAGATCATCTGGATGAAGCCGTTGGGGATGGACTCCATGGACTTGGTGAAGCCGATGAGGCCCCGCAGCCAGTAATAGATGAAGGTGAACACCAGGGCCACGATGGAGCCCAGGCACAGGCCGGGACCGGCGGAAGCGTCGGAGAAGGCCATGACGAAGTTCTGATAGTTCTCACTTTCGGTGTCGAACATACCGCCGGTCCAGACCAGGCCGATGATGCACAGGGCGATCAGGACGATAACGGGCAGCAGCAGGTCCAGCACGGAGGAGTGCTTCTCGCCTTCCTCATAGTCGTCGGCGCCTTCGAAGGGACGCTCGGGGGTGGTGAACAGATCGTCCTTCACCTGGGCATTGTACTCATGGGTCAGCATGGGGCCGTAGTCAATGTTCAGCACGGAGATGGTGATGACCATGATCAGGGTCAGGATGCAGTAGTAGTTCCAGGGAATCTGGCTCAGGAACATGCTGATGCGGGAGCCGGGGAAGCCATCGGGCACATAGGAGGCAACGGCGGCAGCCCAGGAGGACACGGGGGCCAGCATGCAAACGGGGGCGGCGGTGGCATCAATGACGTAGGCCAGCTTTGCCCGGGAGATCTTGTGGCTCTCGGTGACGGGACGCATAACGGCGCCCACGGTCAGGCAGTTGAAATAGTCGTCGATGAAGATCAGCACGCCCAGCAGCATGGTCATCAGCTGCGCGCCGCAGCGGGTCTTCACGGCCTTGGAGGCCCAGCGGCCGAAGGCGGCGGAACCGCCGGCCTTGTTCATCAGATCCACCATGACACCCAGCATCACCAGGAAGATCAGGATGGAGATGTCGATGGCGTTGATCATGCCCACGCCCTCACCGGCGCCGACAAAATTCACGACCATCTGCCAGGGATCAAAGTTCGCCAGCAGCAGGGCGCCGGCCAGGCAGCCCAGGAACAGGGAAGAATACACTTCCTTGCTGATCAGGGCCAGGGCAATGGCCACGACCGGGGGGAACAGGGCCCAACCGGTGGCGACGAAGCCGCTGCCATCGTTGGTAACCTTCGCGATGACCAGTGCGATTACAACGATCGCCAGCGCAATAAAATACGCTATCTTGGTACCTTTCTTTTCCATTAGAGTGATTTACCTCCTCAGATTTGGTGCCTTCATCTTACTCGCAAACAGCACGTTTTGTCAAGTTCTTAGCGATACTTTCCATTATTTTAACAAATTGTGAACTCGCCTTTTTACCTTTTTCACAAAGGATTGGCGCGAATTATGGAAAATCCTTGGAACGCAAAAAAATCCGATACCGGGGCAGCTGCCCCGGTATCGGAAATAGCGCTTATATCAGGAATATGTATTGCTTAGAAGAAGAACTCCTTGATCTGGCCGTACAGCACCAGCAGCATGGCCAGGGGGGTAATGTACTTGATGCAGATCTTAAACCAGCCGTAGGCTCCGAATTTTTGCCCCTCGCAGGTGGCCTCGGCGTGGACTACCTCGGGCCCGAGCTCCCAGCCGTACATAATGCTCATCAGCAGCGCGCCCAGAGGCATCAGAATGCCCTCGGCGATGCAGTCAAAGAAGTCCAGCCAGTCGGCGCTCCAGGTGGGCACCTTGTCGGAGGAATCCACACGCATGCCCAGAATGTCAGCCGGGGAGATACCGGCGTTGCCCAGAGCATCCAGGCAGACGATGACGCACAGGATGCCGGCGCCGATGGCGCCGATGAGGGAATAGAGCTTGCGCTTGTCGCCCTTGCCCTCGTCCCGGGCCTTATCCACAAAGTGGGCCACAACGGCCTCCAGCAGGGAGATGGAGGAGGAGACGGCGGCAAACACCACCAGCAGGTAGAACAGGATGCCGAAGATGGGGCCTGCAGCGCCCATGCGGTCGAACACGTTCTGCATGGTGACGAACAGCAGGGAGGGGCCGCCCAGCTTGCCGGTGGGGTCCAGGGCGAAACGGCCGGGGATCACGCACAGACCGGCCATCAGGGCCACCAGGGTATCCATCACCACGATGATGATGGCGTTTTTCTGCAGGTTCTCCTTCTTATCCAGATAGGAGCCGTAGGTGATCATGGCCGCCATGCCCAGGGACAGGGAGAAGAACATCTGGCCGCCTGCTGTGGATACTACAGAGAAGAAGTCAGGCGCTTCCTTGATGACGCCGTTGGCCAGAGCCCAGCCGGGGACGAACATATACTTCAGACCCTCTGACGCGCCCTCCAGGGTGCAGGAACGGATGATGCAGATCACCAGCATCACGAACAGAGCGGGCATACCCACGGAGCAGACCTTTTCGATACCGCCGCCGACGCCGCCCATAACGATGATCATGGTCAGGGCCACGAAGATCAGACCGTAGATCACGGCCTCGCCCTGGTTGGCCATCAGGGCGCCGAACACGCCGGCGCCGTCCAGGGTGCCGGTGCCGAAGTCGGCATGGAACAGGTTGCCCACGTTCAGGGTCACATACTTCAGGCAGTAGCCGCCCAGGGCGCAGTAGAAGCCCAGGATCAGGAACGCCGACAGAACGCCCAGCCAGCCCAGCCACTTGAACCTCTTGGACAGGACCTTGTAAGCGCCGATGGCGCCCCGGCCGGTCTTGCGGCCCAGGGCCAGCTCGCCCATCATAACGATGAAGCCGCAGCACGCCGCCAGGATCAGATAGATGATGAGGAATGTGAAGCCGCCGTTGGCGCCCATCTTATTGGGGAAGCCCCAGATGTTGCCCAGGCCGACGGCTGAGCCGATGGCCGCCATGAGGAATCCAAAATTGGACCCGAAGCCTTTTCTTTCTTCCATTGCTTTCTCTCCTTACTCATATGGATGTCCCGCTTTGTCCGGAAGGGGACTATGGTCACTTTACCATGACTGCTTTCTTGTGTAAAGCAATATACAGGCTTCTTAACGTTATCTTGTCAACCGGCACAGCTTCCTTGATTGATTTCTTACGGATTTCCCCTCCTTTCCGGGCTGCGCCCTTTCGCCTCAGTCAAAATCACAGCCTCATTTTATGCAGAACTTTGTGAATTATGTCACAAAAATCAGGCTGATCCAGCGGCCTTTGTGGGTATTCATACGGCGGTTTCGGGCGTTTTGTGCAAAATGTCTATACGATTCTGCGATATAAATTTATTGATGTGAGACTTTTTCATCAAAAGAAAAAGCCCGGCAATACCGGGCTTTCCGTTTTTCAAGAAAAGCCTCGCAGAGTTTGCCGCCCGCAGGCGGCAAATCAAGTGCGAGCCTTTTTCCCCAAAAGGGCTTTGCCCTTTTTGGGCAGTCTCAATATCAGATTCCGAAGAAGCGCTTTCCGTTTTCCCAGGTGGCCTGCTCCGCCGCTGCCGGGGTCATGTCCCGCAGCTGGGCGATCTTCTCCGCCACCAGGTGAACGTAGGTGGAGTCGTTGCGGCGGCCCCGGTAGGGCACCGGGGTCAGGTAGGGGGCGTCCGTTTCGATCATCAGCCGCTCCATGGGTACGGCCCGGATGACCTCCGGGGCCTTCCGGGCGTTTTTGAAGGTAGCTGCTCCGTTGAAGGACAGGTACCACCCCATATCCACCAGCTCCCGGGCCATTTCCACGGACCCGGCGAAGCAGTGGAACACCCCCCGCAGGCCGGGAAATTCCCGGACGATGGCCATGGTGTCGGCGTGGGCGTCCCGGTCGTGGATGATCACCGGCAGCGACAGCTCCCGGGCCAGGGCCAGCTGGCTGCGCAGCACCTGCTGCTGCAGGGGGCGGGGGGGATTTTCCGGCCAGTAGTAGTCCAGGCCGATCTCGCCGATGGCCACCACCTTGTCCTCCCGGGCCAGAGCGCGGATGGCGTCTAGGTCCTCCGGGCGAAAATCGCCGCAGTTTTCCGGATGGATGCCCACGGCGGCGTAGACATGGGGGAAGCGGCGGGCCAGCTCCACCGCCGTCCGGGAGGACGCCACGGTGCAGCCGGGATTCACCACCAGGCCGACGCCCTGCTCCGGCAGGGAGGTCAGCAGGGTCTCCCGGTCGCCGTCGAACTGGTCGTCGTCATAGTGGGCGTGGGTGTCAAACAGCATAGGGGGCCTCTCAATCCAGGCGGACCCGGCCCAGTCGGGCGTCGGCCACATACTCGCTTTTCAGCCGGCGCAGCTGGTCCATGTGGGGGGCCCGCAGGTGGGCCTGCTGCTTCTCCTCCGTCTGCCACTGCTCCACCAGGAGGATCTCGTCGGCATTCTGGACAGACAGGAAATAGTCATACCGCAGGCAGCCGTCCTCCCGGCGGATGGCGTCGATGATGCCATGGGTAGTCAGCTGGCGCAGAAAGGTCTCCCGGCAGCCGGGCTTGGCCAGATAGCGCACATACAGAGTCAGGGTGTTTTCCATGGTGATTTCTCCTTTACGAATAGCGCCGGTCCAGGACCGCGATCATGGCGGCCATGGCGTTTTCCCGGCAGTCCGGCAGGATGCGGATCCCCGGCACCCGGTGCACCGCCGGAATGGCGTTTTCCGGGGCGAAGGCCATGCCGGCATATTCCAGCATGGGGATGTCGTTGGCGTGGTCCCCCACGCAGCAGACGTTCTCCTGCCGAACGCCCAGAAGCTCCGCCAGGCGGCGGACCATGCCGCCCTTGTTGGCTCCCCGGGCGGTGATCTCCAGCAGGTTCACAGCGGAGGCCACCACCTCGTACTCCCGGCTCCAGTCCTGGGCCCGGATGGCCTCCTCCAGCTGCCGCAGCCGCTGGGGCTCCTCCTCGAACAGCAGCTTGGAGATAGGCGACGGGGCCTGGTCCAGGCTGGCGATCTGCTGGGAGGGGGTGTGGGTCAGGTGCAGGTGGCGGGCGGTGATCTCGTTGGGATTCACCACATGGATGGAGTTGTCGTCGTGATAAATTTCATAGGTCAGGCCCGGCATCAGCTGGGACAGCTGACGGACGTGATCCCGGATGCACTCCGGCAGAAAGGCGGTGCGCAGATACCGCCCCGCCGGGAAGTCGTAGATGGCCGCGCCGTTGAACAGCACCGTGGGGCCGTTCATGGGCACGCCGTCCATAACGCTGGCGAAGGAGGGCAGGGCCCGGCCGGTGGCCACGGAAAATGTCCCGCCCTGTGCCATAAAATACTCGATGGCGTCCCGGTTTTCCCGGGATATGGCCGGGACGGGCCCGCCGCTGCGCAGGGCCCCCTCGGTATACACCATGGTGTTGTCAAAATCGCTGGCGATGAGCACGCCGTCAAACTTTCCCACGGCTCAGCCCTCCGATGCCGGGGAGCTGCCGCCGCTTCTGCGGCGTCCGCCCCGGTGCCGGGGACGGCGGCGGGACTGGGCTCCCTCCTGGGCCTCGCCTGCGGGCTTCTGGGGCGGCTTGGGGGCGGCGGGCTTGGGGGGATTCTTGGCCGCCTGGGGACGGCTGCCGCCCTCCTGGGGCCGGTCGCCGGACTTGCGGCGGCGGCTGCGGGGCTTGTCCTCAGTCTTGGTGGCCTCCGGACGCTTTTTCTCCGTCTGGCGGGGCTTTTCGGCCTTTTCCGGGGCCTTTTCCCCGGCCTGCTGGGGACGGCTGCCGCCCTTTCTGCGGCGGTCGTTCCGGCGGCGAGGAGGACGCTCCTCCCGGGCGGGGGCGTCGGGGTCAAAGTCCGCGATGACCAACGGCATGGGGACCTCCTCCTCGGGCCGCTCCTCCACATACCGCTCGGGCCGCTCCTGGGGCACCTGGATGCCGTCACGGCTTCCTTTGCCGTTGCGCAGGACGCACACCTCGCAGTTGTGATAGCACCGGGGGGAATCCGGCTTTTCGTCCAGCCGGACCTTCATGGTCTCCCGGAGCACGTTCACCTCGCACACGTTGCCGAGGCCGTCGGGGGTCTGGACAAAGGAGTCGTTTTTGGGCATGCGCTTCAGGGCGTCCTCATAGGCGTCCTGCTCGTATTTCAGGCAGCACATCAGCCGCCCGCAGGTGCCGGAGATTTTGGTGGGGTTCAGGGACAGGCTCTGGGTCTTGGCCATTTTGATGGACACCGGCACAAAGTCGTCCAGGAACTGGGCGCAGCAGAAGGGCCGGCCGCAGATGCCCAGTCCCCCCAGCATCTTGGCCTCGTCCCGGACGCCGATCTGCCGCAGCTCGATGCGGGCCCGGAACACGGAGGCCAGATCCTTCACCAGCTCCCGAAAGTCCACCCGCCCGTCGGCGGTGAAGAAGAACAGAATCTTGTTCCCCTCGAAGCTGCACTCCACCCGCACCAGCTTCATCTCCAGCTTGTGCTGGAGAATCTTCTTCTGGCAGATGTCGAAGGCCTCCTTTTCCCGGGCGCGGTTGTGGGCCGCTGTGCGGCGGTCGTTCTCCGTGGCCACCCGGACCATGGGCCGCAGGGGCTGGATGACGCAGCAGTCGTCCACCGGGTGGTTGCCCATGGTACACTGGGCGTATTCCAGGCCCTGGGCCGTCTCCACGATGACGTGGTCCCCGGTCTGCACCTGCACGTCGCCGGGGTCAAAGAAGTAGGTTTTGCATCCGCTGCGGAAGCGGACGCTGATCACAGTTGTCATATATTTCGATTCCTTTCCGTGTATATCAAAGCAGCTTTTCCCACTCGGCGCACAGGGCTCCCAGCACATGGCCCACGCCCACGTTATAGCGGCACTCCAGGCAATAGCGCTTCATCAGCTCCGTCAGGCCCCGGAGCTGCCGGACGGTAAGGCCCCGGCGCAGCTCCTCCGCCCCGGGGATATCCGCCGGGTCCGGCTTTCCATAGGCGGCCAGCAGGGCCTCGGCGGCGGCGCGCCATCCGGCCTCCAGCAGCTGCTGCAGCTGCTCCCGCTTCAGGCGCTTGTTCTCCAGCCCCACCAGGTATTGGCTCACCGGCAGCAGCTGTCCGCTGGCAAAGGCCCGGCACAGGTCCCGGGCGGTGTCGTCCCGGGCGTCCTCGTCCCCGCCCCGGAGCTTCCACTCCACGCAGCGGGAGCGGATGGTGGGCAGCAGGGTCGCCGCTGTCTCCGCGCAGAACAGGAAGGCCGCATAGGGCGGACCCTCCTCCACCAGCTTCAGCAGCACGTTCTGGTCCCGCTGGTTCAGGGCGTCGCAGTCCGGGAAGATATACACCTTGGCGGCCCCGTCGTTGGGCCGGATATAGGCGTCCTGCCGCAGGCTTCGCAGCAGGTCCACCGGCAGCTCCCGGTGGTCGGGGTCCTGCACCGTCTGCACGTCCGGGTGGATGTCCTCCATCACCTTGCGGCACTGGCGGCATTGCAGGCAGGGCCGCCCCCCCTCCGCCTGGCACTCCATGGCGGCGGCGGCGAAGCGGGCGGCGGCCATGCGGTCCCCGCTGCCGGAGAAAATGATGGCATGGGGCAATGCGCCGCCCTGGGCGGCCCGGCGCAGGCGGCGGGCCAATGTGCTGTTTTCCGGCAGAAGCTGCCCCATGGTCCACCCTCCCTTCCATGGCCGCTGTGATGGTCATACGAACCGATTCTATAAGTATAACACACCCCCAGGTTCCTCCGCAAGGCGCAGGCGCGGCTTTTCCGCAAAAAATAGTTTCCTGTCGGGAGAATATTCCCGGTAATTTTCGGCCATAATGGCAAAAAGATTCCTTTTTGCGAAAATGTTCTTGCTTTTGGCGGGAGATATGCCTATAATGAGGTGTTCGTAATTTTATTGATATACGGAGGGAACTAAATGAGTAAGAAGTATTGCTATCTCTTTACCGAGGGCAACGCCAAAATGCGCGAGCTGCTGGGCGGTAAGGGCGCCAATCTGGCCGAGATGACCAACATCGGCCTGCCCGTGCCCCAGGGCTTCACCATCACCACCGAGGCCTGCACCCAGTATTATGAGGATGGCCGCCAGATCAACGACGCCATCATGGCCGAGATCATGGAATACATCGAGAAGATGGAGAAGATCACCGGTAAGAAGTTCGGCGATCACGAGAATCCCCTGCTGGTCTCCGTCCGCTCCGGCGCCCGGGCCTCCATGCCCGGCATGATGGACACCATCCTGAACCTGGGCCTGAATGAGGACGTGGTGGACGTTATCGCCAAGAAGTCCAATAACCCCCGCTGGGCCTGGGACTGCTACCGCCGCTTTATCCAGATGTACTCCGACGTCGTGATGGAGGTGGGCAAGAAGTATTTCGAGCAGCTCATCGACGAGATGAAGGAGAAGAAGGGCGTCACCCAGGACGTGGAGCTCACCGCCGAGGATCTGAAGGAGCTGGCCGGTCAGTTCAAGGCCGAGTATAAGGCAAAGATCGGCCAGGACTTCCCCTCCGATCCCAAGGAGCAGCTGCTGGGCGCCATCAAGGCCGTGTTCCGCAGCTGGGACAACCCCCGCGCCAACGTGTATCGCCGTGACAACGACATCCCCTATTCCTGGGGCACCGCCGTCAACGTGCAGTCCATGGCCTTCGGCAACATGGGCGACGACTGCGGCACCGGCGTGGCCTTTACCCGCAACCCCGCCACCGGCGAGAAGAAGCTCATGGGTGAGTTCCTGACCAACGCCCAGGGCGAGGACGTGGTGGCCGGCGTGCGCACCCCCATGCCCATTGACCAGATGGCCGAGAAGTTCCCCGAGGCCTATGCCCAGTTCGTGGAGGTCTGCCGCACCCTGGAGGACCACTATCGCGACATGCAGGACATGGAGTTCACCGTGGAGCATGGCCAGCTGTACATGCTCCAGACCCGCAACGGCAAGCGCACCGCTCCCGCCGCCCTGAAGATCGCCTGCGACCTGGTGGACGAGGGCATGATCTCCGAGCAGCAGGCCGTGGCCATGATCGACCCCCGGAACCTGGATACGCTGCTGCATCCCCAGTTTGACCCCGCCGCTCTGAAGGCCGCCGCCCCTGTGGGCAAGGCTCTGCCCGCCTCTCCCGGCGCCGCCTGCGGCAAGATCGTCTACTCCGCCGAGGACGCCAAGGAATGGGCTGCCCGGGGCGAGAAGGTGGTCCTGGTCCGTCTGGAGACCTCTCCCGAGGATATCGAGGGCATGAAGGCCGCTCAGGGCATCCTGACCGTTCGCGGCGGCATGACCTCTCACGCCGCCGTTGTGGCCCGCGGCATGGGCAAGTGCTGCGTCTCCGGCTGCGGCGCCATCGTCATGGACGAGGAGAACAAGCAGTTCACCCTGGCCGGTAAGACCTATCACGAGGGCGACTGGCTGAGCCTGGACGGCTCCACCGGCAGCATCTACGACGGCGCTATGCCCACTGTGGACGCCAGCGTGGGCGGCGACTTCGGCCGCATCATGGCCTGGGCCGATAAGTATCGCCGGCTGCAGGTCCGCACCAATGCCGACACCCCCCACGACGCCGCCAAGGCCCGTGAGCTGGGCGCTCAGGGCATCGGCCTGTGCCGCACCGAGCACATGTTCTTCGAGGGCGACCGCATCGCCGCCATCCGCGAGATGATCTGCTCCGACACCGTGGAGCAGCGCGAGAAGGCCCTGGCCAAGCTCCTGCCCATGCAGCAGGGCGACTTCGAGGGCATCTATGAGGCCATGGAGGGCTGCCCCGTTACCATCCGCTTCCTGGATCCCCCTCTGCACGAGTTCGTTCCCACCGAGGAGGCCGACATCGAGCTGCTGGCCAAGGATATGGGCAAGACCGTGGCCGAGATCAAGGCCATCATCGCCTCCCTGCATGAGTTCAACCCCATGATGGGCCACCGCGGCTGCCGTCTGGCCGTGACCTTCCCCGAGATCGCCGTGATGCAGACCCGTGCCGTGATCCGGGCCGCCATCAACGTGCAGAAGCGTCACCCCGAGTGGAACATGGTTCCCGAGATCATGATCCCCCTGGTGGGCGAGGTGAAGGAGCTGAAGTATGTCAAGAACATCGTGGTCAAGACCGCTGACGAGGAGCTGGCTGCCGCCGGTATGAAGATGAAGTACCTGGTGGGCACCATGATCGAGATCCCCCGCGCGGCCCTGACCGCCGACGAGATCGCCACCGAGGCCGAGTTCTTCTCCTTCGGTACCAACGACCTGACCCAGATGACCTTCGGCTTCAGCCGCGACGACGCCGGTAAGTTCCTGGGCGCTTACTATGACAAGAAGATCTATGAGAACGATCCCTTTGCCAAGCTGGACCAGATCGGTGTGGGCAAGCTGGTGAAGATGGCTGCCAAGATGGGCCGCGAGACCCGTCCCGACCTGCACCTGGGCATCTGCGGCGAGCACGGCGGCGATCCCAGCAGCGTGGAGTTCTGCCACAAGGTGGGCCTGGACTATGTGTCCTGCTCCCCCTTCCGTGTGCCCATCGCCCGTCTGGCCGCCGCACAGGCTGCTATCAAGGAACAGCAGAACTGAGCTGCGCCTGAGGGCATAGGGCACAACGCATAAATCAAGCGGTCACACCGTCTCCGCGAGACGGTGTGACCGTTATTTTTTGCCCATTTTCAACCGAATACGCCGAAAATCAAGCCGTTGGTTTCTCTATGAAATCAGCGGCTTTTTTCGTGCTCAAAAAATTTTTTGAATTTTTTCGCTCAGGGGGTTAAAAAATGGGCCTTCTCGGTGCCTACCTATTGAGGGACAAAACAAACACCCTCGTGAACCTTGAAAATCGAATAGACATTCAACAGGTACATTCCTGATCGGGGGCGAAAGCCCCAGCCGGATGAAGGTGCGCC
>OFMU01001099.1_pt1 | contig 16600 bp, 17 predicted proteins | sample 1541861 | NCBI WGS metagenome assembly OFMU01 (sample SAMN04209238, study PRJEB22552) | human gut metagenome | biome: gut; material: feces | host: Homo sapiens | place: USA: Oklahoma
GTTTAAAACCGGGCTCGAACAAACACGCCTATTGACAATGGCTTTCTCATATTAGCAGGGTTCGAAGCCCAAAAAGAAAGGCCACCGTCGCTAAGGCGGTGGCCTAACTCTTCAAAGCAACGGCTCTGCCCAGCTCTCTACAACTTGGGCTGCCGTCGGCACCATTCTACCCGTTTGACATTGCTGTTGTCGATGCACCGTGTCAAGAATCCACGGCAGTGCTCGTGGTTGCGAAACAGCCCAACAAATAGCGGCTATTAGTCAGTTCGGCTGTCCAAAAGGACTAATAGTTGTTAATAGTGGCTAGTTGGCAACGAATTTGGGCTATTAGTTCTAACAGTGCCTATACTATGACCCCACAAACGGGACACGGTTTTCTGTCCGCACGAGGTTTTAAAGTTTTAGCTGGAACAATCCGGCAGATTGGAGCACAGAACATGAGGTCCGAACGCCTCATGTCGCTCAAAATACGTCTCCTCAAACGCGCAAAGGAGAACGGTTTTTAGCGGCAAGGAGACAATGGAATGATCTGGTTTACCAGCGACACCCACTTCGGGCATGAGAACGTGCTGAAGTTCACCGACCGCCCGTGGGAGACGATTTGGCAGATGAACGACGCCATCGTCGACAGCATCAACGGCAAAGTCGCCGTGGACGATGAGCTCTACATCCTGGGCGACTTTAGTTTCAAGATGACCGCCCAGGACGCATACGGGCTGCGTAAGCGGATCGCCTGCAGACGCATCCACCTCGTCCCGGGAAACCACGACAAGGACTGGACCCAGCCGGCGGTCGCGGGCGCGTTCACCGTGGAGCCGCCGATCTGCGTGCTAAAGATCGACGGGCAGAAGATCGTCCTGAGCCATTACCCCATGGCCGACTGGCAGGGCATGAGCCATGGATCGTGGCACCTCCACGGGCACATCCACACCAGCGGCGGCGCGTACAACGAGTTCAACCGCAAGCAGGGCCTTCTGCGCTACGACGTCGGTTGCGATGCCAACGGGCACTCCCCGGTGAGCCTCGACGAGCTGAGGGAATGGTTCGCCGGAGTCGACGAGCCGTGCGACCGGGTGAAATGGCCGTGGTGGGTCAACGAGACCGGCGACAGGCAGGTCGAGCGCGAGCTGGCGGCGTACAAGAGGAAAGAGGTGATTCGATGACGGTCTATGTGACGGGCGACATCCACGGTGGGCTCGACATGCAAAAGCTCCGCGACTGGGAGCTTGGAGATGGCCTGACGAGCGAAGACTATCTGCTTGTCGCCGGAGACTTTGGCTTTCCGTGGGATTTCTCTGCCGAGGAATGCGCCGATATCGCCTGGCTGGAGTCGCGGCCCTACACGGTGCTGTTCGTTGACGGCAACCACGAGCGCTTCGACCACTGGGCGGAGCGCCCCATGGAGCCGTGGCACGGCGGGCTGACGCAGCGCCTGTCGGATACCTCGTCCATCCGCCGCCTCATGCGCGGGGAGGTCTTCGATCTCGACGGCTCGACGGTATTCACCATGGGCGGTGCCACAAGCGTGGACAGGGAATACCGCGTGCCGTATTCCAGCTGGTGGCCTCAGGAGCTCCCGGACGAGCGCGATTTCGATACCGCGCGGGCAAGGCTCGACGAGGTCGCCTGGAAGGTCGACTGCGTCATCACCCATACCTGCTCGACGCGCATGCTCTCGCCGACGCTCTACCCGGACCCAGGCTGGGAGCGCCCTGATGTGGACCGGCTGACCGGATTCCTTGACGAGCTCGAGGACCGCCTGGACTACAAGCGCTGGTATTACGGCCATTTTCACCGAGACGGCAATCCGGATGAACGGCACACGGTGCTGTATGACCGAATCGTGAGGCTCGGGGACAAACTTTTGCCGTGGGGCGCGTACTAATGGCTATCTATGTGACGGGCGACGTGCACGGCAGGGCCGAGTACGGGTCCAGCCGGTTTGCCTTCAGGAATTGGTCGCTGGGCCGGACCCTGACGCGCGATGACGTGGTGATCGTGGCCGGCGACTTCGGTTTTGTCTGGGATGGATCCAACGCCGAGAAATACTGGCTCGACTGGTTCGAGTCGAAGCCGTGGACTACGTGTTTCGTAGACGGCAACCATGAGAATCACCACGCCCTGGCTGGGCTGCCGGTGCGGGAGTGGAACGGCGGGCTCGTCCACGAGGCGCGGCCGCACGTGCTGCACCTGATGCGCGGAGAGGTGTTCGATATCGACGGGCTCACGGTCCTTGCCATGGGCGGCGGCGCGAGCAACGACAGGCAGTATCGCAGGGAGGGGAGGAGCTGGTGGCCTGAGGAGATGCCGAGCGAGGAAGAGATGGGGCACTGCCGTTCCTCGCTCAATCGCGTGGGCTGGAAGGTCGACTACGTTGTGACTCACGAGGCTCCGGCTGCCCTTGCTGAGGGGCTGTGTCGCGAGCGTGGACGCGAGTATCGGGACGACCGGCTTCAGCGATTCCTTGCCGAACTCGATGGGCGGCTCGGCTACCGCGCCTGGTTCTTCGGCCACTACCACGGCGACAAATGGTGCAACGCCAAGCATCGCCTGGTCTACAAAGACATCGTGCCGATTGAGGATGCCGTGCTCGGTTCTAGAGACCTCCTAGAAGCGTTCTAGAAGGTCTCTAGAAATCAGCCGCCTGATAGGAGAAGCGCGGGGCTACTCACCCTTCATCTGGGTCATGACCTCGACCTTGGCCTCGGCCACAGCCGCCCGCTGCTCGGCTACAGCAAGGCGGTCCTTGAGGGCGGCGACCTCGGACATCAGGTCGTGCTGGGCCAGAAGCGCATCGCTCAGCTCGGCCTGGGCTTTCAGCGCGGTGTCACGCTCGCCGCGCAGCCGCTCGATCTCATCGACCATGGCCTCCGCCTCGGCATGGAGCTGGACGACCTGTCTGTCGAGCTTCCTGGCATCGGCAAGGTACCTGACGCTCGCGGCGTGGAGCTCGTTGTTCTCGAGTTCCAGACTCGCGGTATCGAGTTCGAACTTCTCCTCTATAAAGGCAACCCGCTCATTGCAGTCGGCCTCAATCTTTTCATTCCGATCCGTCGCCTCGACGAGCTTGCGGCTGAATTCATCCACCTGGGCCATGAGCAGTGCGTTCTCGGTCTTGAGGTCGGCGGTCTCGCGCAGCAGTTTCTCCCGCCATGTCGCCTCGATCCGCTCGGCGGCCTCATCGAGGACGGATTTCAGGCCGTAACCGTAGATCTCCCTGATTTTTCTCTCGTCTGTCATCGTGCGACACTCCAATCAACAATGGGCATGGCTCCGCCACGCCGTACGGCTGGGAACAAATACGCGGCCGCTGTTGAGTTGTGTTCGTCCTGCGATCGGTGAGTTCTAAAAAGGCGTCTCAAGTCATGCGTTCACGCAGGATTTCAGTTGGAGAAATACCGCACTCTCATATAGTAACGCCGCTGCACTCGAGCTTATTAGACAGATCACGAAACGATGGATGGGCTCATTTCCTGACGCCCACCAATCCGCGTTCACGGAGGATGCGGTACAAAGTCGATTTAGAGATACCTGTGGCGGTGCAGATGTCTGGGATAGGTGTCTCGCGAGCGAGGTAGAGCTTCACGGCGGCGTCGGCCTTGACGTCTGCAATGCGCGGGCGTCCCCCGACGCTGCCGCCGCGGCTTCGCTTGACGGCGATGCCCTCGGCCTGGCGCTGCTTGATCAGATCGCGCTCAAGCTCGGCTGTACAGGCGTGGGTACCGAGAACGAATCGGCCGAAGGCGGTATCGAGGTCGACCGGCTGTTTCAAAGAGGTTAGCTTCACGCCGAGATTTCGGAACATAAGGTCGTAGTTCAGCAATTGCCTGGTCGATCTGGTTAGGCGCTCCCAGGACTCGACTACCACTTCATCGCCGGCCTTCATCTTCTTGAACAGACGCTTCTGCTGAGTTCGGTCACCGTCCTTGGCACCCGTGACCTTGTCTTTGTAGATATGGCCATAGGACACACCGGCGTTGACCAACGCCTCGATTTGCCTGTCTAGCTTCTGATCCTTCGTGCTCACGCGAGCGTATCCGTATCTGGTCATTTTCAGCCTCCTGCCTTGTCTTTTGATTTTCTCATGAGAATGCAAAGGGAGGTTTTGGCACTGGGTTTTGGCACTCACCGTCCACGGCATCGAGGGTTCGGTTTTCGGGTGCCGCGCGGCATACGTTTTGAGACTGTGGCTATCTGGCGATTAAGTTCGACAGTCGCCGCTTCAGCTAGAATTGACAAGACGACGCATTCCGTGCGCGGGCGGCCGACAATTCGATTGGAGGCTTCCCTATGCTAAAGATCCTTGATGCGCTGGCCGCCCTTGCGACGGTCGGCACGTTCGTCATTGCGTTTTTCGATTCGTATGATGTCCGAGTTAAGGTCCGTAGGCGTACGCGCGGTGCGGACGGTGGACGGCATTTGCGCCGCAACAAGCGCAAATAAGAATGCCCGGGGTGGAGCCCGGGCATTTAACTAAACCAGAAAACTAGGCCGCCCGCGCTCTCGATACTTACACGGGATGCGTCGTCTTCTACGGTGATTTTACCCTCTTTAGTCAGATAAAACCACCGTATGCTTGGGTTTTCATGCGAGTTCATCCATCGTTCATGCGATGTGAATCGCAGCGACAGTGCGATACCGCCCGAAGGCTGCGACTACTCCCAGTGCCCGGCCACGTCGACGACCCAGTGCCTGCCGGTCGCCTGCTGCTCGTAGCGCCCCTGGTCCTCGCTGGTGGTATAGGAGTCATCGATCACAGATCCGCCAATGCCGCCATTATCGACATCGTTATCGCACCACGCCCATGCAGCAGCCTTGCTGTCAAACGGTCCGACTTTGGTTCCACCATGGTTGACCCAGTAGCGCTCATGGCGCACGTACACCACGTTCGGGATCCAGACCTGGCCGTAGTCGGTCTCCCAGTGGCCCTGCTCGGGGACCCACTTCTTCTGGGGCTGGGAGGAGGACGAACCGGCCGAGGAGGACGAGGATCCGCCGAGGCTTCGGAGATAGCGCTCGACCCTCGAGGAGGCGCTCGGCTCGACGGCCGTCGTCGAGTACGAGTCGGGCGGCGGCGACGGCGCGTTCGAGGTGGGGACCGCGCCGGCCGGATCGTCCGAGCTCGAGCGACTCATCGCCGCCGCGAGGTCCGAGGCCGACGCGTTGGCGGGTGCCGGCGGATGGGCCGCCGTCCGGGTCGGGTTCGGAGACGCCGAGACCATCGACTGCGAGACGGGCCGGACGGTTTACGTCGCGGGGTGAAATGGGAGGAGGGCGCGGGCGCGGTCCGGATGGGCCGCGCTTTTCCTTTCCCAGGGATGCGGAACTCCCACCGTCTAAGTGCCTTGGACGGTGGGAGCTGGATACGACGATATACTGCGCGTGCAACGGGGACACGCGCCTCCTTTTCGGTTGACTCCACCAGTTCGTACAGAGACTTTTCGATTTCCCGCTTTGATTTGGAGGTCTGTAATTCCATATTTCTGGAATACGGCACGAGGCTGAGCTTAGAAATCGCGTCTTGCGTCGGTAGATTGTTCCGCGTCCGCGACCAGTTTTTCAAGGGTGCTAAGCTGGGACTGTATTGAGAGTTCGTTTAGGTGGTTCACATTGTCCATAGCGGTGACCACCAATGTTGAATAGCTGCCTTGAAAGACTGTGTCACGCTAGTGTCGGTATCGATTTGATACTACGAACAAATTAGAACTAAATGGATATAGTTTCCATACTAATTAAAACAAATTTGCATTCAAGTTTTTATTTAAACTTGATTTAAGGCGGAGTGGAATGTGAGCGCGCAAGGAGATGCGGAATCGATGAGAGCCTCCAAAAAAACTACCGCAGTGTTATCATCTTTCATCCTCTCTATTCTTCCATTTCTGATTCTATGGGCGGCTTGGTCAGTCCTCCCCGATGCAATTCCCGCTCATTGGAGTGGGGGTGTGGTTGATCGATGGGGTAATAAGCTTGAATTGCTGGTTGTTCCGCTGTTTTCTCTGATTGGTTCTATTGCAATTTCTGTGTACCTTATTGTTTCCACGCGGCGAAGAGAGTTCGCGGATTTCTCTGTTCGAATGCGACGGGACTTTGTTGCGTGCTATATTTCCAGTCTTCTTTTATCGACAACCTGCTCAGTGATAATTGCCGTTTGGGTTCAGTTGATTCTTACGCAAAGCACTGCGGTTGATGGGGGGCTTGGACTATCGATCCTGTATTCCCTTCCCGGGCTATATGTGATCTTGTGCGCTTTGCCGCCTTTTTATGCGAGCGGCGAGAGCAAAAAGGCGGAGCGCCTGATAACAGTTCTTATTGGCGGCGCGGAGATTGTTCTTTGTGGAATAGTGCTTGAAGGTTCGGCTGCCTCTTATGCGATGATTGGACTGATGATTCTGTTCTGTGCGTTTGAGATTGTGTCACAGGCAAGGGATAGCCGGTCCTTATGAGTTGAATTACGCGCGTGCGGATATAAAGGTTGGCATGTTAGGCTGGTCGTTTTCTCGTTCTGGGACATTTGCAGTAGGATGAGTGGGACTAGGCGCGCTGCGGTGTGATGGTGACGGTTGAGACTTGTATCGCTGCAAATCCGCTGATGCACATTTTGCTATTGGGCTTGAAGGTGGGACCTACAGGCCTTTGTTTGGGATGTTCCGGTCGTCCAGCTCGTATTGCACGGCTTTATATTGTTACGCTCGTTCGGCGCTCCGTTGGAGCATTTCCGGGTTTGTCGGTATCCGAACAGGCCGCGGGCGGGTGAAGTTAAGTTCCGCGAGATGTCGCGCGAGATTTTCGAAAGAGTATATTTGCCCGACGAGTGGAAGCCGGCGTACAACGCGGCGAGGCGCACGAGATCACAGCTGCATTGGATCGATCTCAGAGAGCATCCGCGGTCATTCGATGAACTGGGGGCGTGTGGAGGACGACCGCGGATCGCAAAGGGTATGGCGATACCGATGAGGAATGGTCGAGGGCGTATCGACGCAATGGCGCGGTGCGACTCACCATCACCCTGCCCGACGGCGCGACCAAGGTCATGTATGCGCCAGACCCGACACCGCGGGCGTGGTTCGACGACTTCCTGGCGACAACTCTCCCCGTCGAGTTCCTGCCGCAGGACTACATCAGGGGCGTCTTATTGGGAGACGACCACATGGAACCCCGGGAGATCAAGCTGTACGGCTGATCCATCCGTCAACAACATGTCAAAGCCCCAAAACCCAACAGGATCGCGAACGAGGGGATGAATTGACCGCCCGGGTATTTGCGCCCGGGCGGTCAATTTTATCAACCATGGGTGCGATTCTGTGAGGCCATTTTTCTGGCACCCGCCGTTTGCTCCGGCCTCAACGCACCTATCGACCGTTCAGTAGGCTTTGCGAACGCGACCACGTACGCATTTGTCAAACAATCAAATGTCCGACAATGTCTGACGGAGCTGTCAGACATTCACGCACGAACAGGCGAGCTTCGCGAGCGATTGTAGGCAACTAGTAGCCCCAGCTGCGTCTTTGACGCAGGCTCAACGTCTGACATCTTGAATGTCTGACGTTGAACGAAGCTGGCGTGCAAAATGGCCTCACAAGGCCATTCTGCACCGTCTCAGGGGCGCGATTCAGGATTTACCTCTGCGTCCGTTATCGTAATAATCTCCCACAGGCACCACCGCGCACGCCGCCGTGCCCGTGTCTTCTATCGTAATAATTTGAAATCTGGTGCCTTTTCCTCCTTGTCCGTTATCGTAATAACAAGGCGCGCGAGTGTCCTCCCCCGGTCCAAGGGCGGAGCCCTGGCAAGCGCCGAACCGCCCGGGCCGGCGGCAGACTTGTACACACATTTACGATGGGGGTACAAGTCTGCGTCTCTTGCGGGATTTCTCGTTTATCGGCAGAAAATCGAGGTCAGAAGATGGATGAGTTCTTGAGCATTGAAGATCTGCGGTGGGAGTTCGGCGCGTCGCGAGCATGGACGTACAAGTATCTGGCGCCGCATATCAAGTCAATTACCCTGAAGTGCTCGACCGACGACGGCGAGCGCCTGTGCAAGCGTTATAGCCTCGATGATGCACGGCGCGTGGTCGCTGAAAAGGCTCGAGCCGAGGTCTATTCCGTGCCCGTTAAAGCGGACCCCGGAAAAAGCAGCTATGCTCCGTACCGCCGCCCGCGGCGCGTGCGAATCAAGACGAGCGCGTACATCGCCGAATATATTGTCGGCTTCGGCCATCTCTGGCAGATCGACGAGATTGCAGAGGAATACTGCGATAAGCGTTCAAGAGAGGCGGCATATCAATTCATCTACCGTAACGCCTGGATCGCAATCGTGTTCGGCAACAAAACTTTCTATATCCCGAGGCGCACTACACCGCAATTCGTGGCGGCAGCAGTCGAGGTGTTCGGAGACGCTGCCCACACCGTCGAATACGCACGCGGTGGACATAAAAGTGACGCCACGGAATAGCGGCACTATGTAACAAATGAATAAGTGAACGGCGTAAAAAGTGAAAAACCGAACTACGTAATATCGACAATGCGACATAACGCAATAACGACAAAGCGGAATAGCCGCACTATGTAACTACGTAATAACAGGACTATTGAACATCGGACTATTCGGTCCTGAAATCTGTCCGCAAGAGTCGTACGCTGCCGTACAAAATGCCCGGCAGCGTACCGCCGCAAGCGGCGCACGCTAGGGCTCTGCCCTAGCACCCGGCACTCGCGGCGTTAGCTCATTGTTCTGCAATTCAACAGTTACGTTTTTCAGTTTTGTCGTTATTACGTAGTTCGGTAATTACACAATTACGTAGTGTCGTAATTGCTTTGTTCGGTTGTGTCGCAGTTCAGATATGAACAACCGTCGCAGGCGCCGGGTACTAGGGCAGAGCCTTGGCAGTACGCGGACGGCCAAAACGCAGTTTTGTACGGCAGCGTACGACACTTGCGGGCGAGTTCCGGCTATGTCATTGCTGAATTACGACAAAACGCAACAACAGAGCTGTGTAACCGCGACATAACTGATTTACAGACGATACGAAGAACGTAATGAATGAACTAGTGAACTGCGACACAACCGAAAAAGCGAACAGTTATAAACCCAAAAAACGCATTGAAACAGGCGAGATGTTTTAAATCTCAGCCCACAAATCGAGAACAGTAGCGTCCCGACGAACCGTGGCAAAATAGTCGCAGTAGTCATAGGCATCATCGGGACTGTGCATCACGGCAACAAGATCTCCGTTGTGCGCATCAACAACTGCATGTCGAAATCCCATCGTCTGACGCATCATCCGGTTGCGCTGCCGCTCGATCTCGATCGCATCCAGCAGGAGGTGGCCATCTGTATGGCCATGAAGGGCGAGCTCCATATTCTTCGGGTGACAGTCGTTAATCGCGATATGGATCAGCTCGCGCAGATTGTTTTTGTACCTGTAAGAAGAAGAGCAAGAAGAAGCACTAGGGCCGAGCGCCACTGCGAAGGGAATCTCATCCCGCTTCAGCGTAGGATGAGGCTCCCCCAACAGGACCTTCGAGTTACTTCACTTCAAACCTTAAGAGCCTTCTCTCTGGCAGATCGGTCATCTTCATCGTATAAGTCCCAGGAAAAGCCTTCTCAAAACGGACGGTCTCGTAACCTTCGAAATAGTCGTTGGTGTTTTGCATCATGAATGGGACAAGCAACTCGTTCTCCGCCCCAACCTGTACAGCAAACGCAGCAGAGCCGCCCAGAGCCGGCATTGCCTGCGTTATCAGATCGGTATTGACCACAAAGTCATAGTTTGGCGCAGACTCCGGCACCAAATGCCAAACATACGTTTTGATTCCGCCTTCGACATTGTCCTTATTCCTGACACGCATCTTTACGGCGATAACACACGTGATGTCGGCGTCCTTCAATTTCGTTTTCGTATCCACGATGCCATATTTTGAATAATCATCATGCGCACGCTTGAGATACTCGCGCGGCGTGAGCAGCTCTGCCCCGTCTATGCAAAACGAATACCCGTCAGTCGCCACATCCTTCGACCCCAGAAACGCCCCATCCATCGAGAGCCATTCGCCCTCCGCATAATATTTCTCAGGAATGACCGTCCGGTTCCCGTTAACGACGCTCACCCTCATGCCCGCAAGGCCAGTAACAGCACAGCCGAAAAGCGCGAGCGCCGACCTTCTCGTCCACATGGCCTTCTTCATCGCGCTCACGACCTTTCCCGAACTTTCACAACGGCACCGTCGCGCATGCAGTAAACCCGATCGGCCAGCTCCTCGAGCACCTCTCCGTCATGGCTGGACAGAATAACCTCGCGACCCGTTGATGCCGCCATCGCCACAACGCGCTTGAGCATTTCCACGCCCGCTTCGTCGAGGGCATTTGTTGGCTCATCGAGAACAAGTAGCTTCGGCTTTTCCATAATTGCCGCAGCTATCCCCAGACGCTGCTTCATCCCAAGCGAGTATGCTCGGAACTTCTTTTTTTCGTCTGCATCGAGCCCCACGAGCCGCAGGGCAGAGCGAATGTCCTCGGGGGTGGCAACGCCCTTGATCTGAGCGATGAGCTCCAAATTATCGTAGCCAGACAGATATCCCAAAAAGGAAGGCGCCTCGATCAACATCCCCAGACTCGGCGGGAACGAGATATCCGCCCCAAGCCTTTGGCCATCGATAGAGATTTCGCCTTCGGTAGGCTTGATCAATCCGCAGACCGCTCGCATAAGCATGGTCTTACCCGAACCGTTTATCCCCTGAAGCCCAACCACAGTCCCAGGGTCAACCTCGATGGACACGTTGCGCAGGACATCGTTTTTGCCCATGCGCTTCGATACGTCCCTAACGATCACGCTCATATCTTGTCCCCCCTTTCTATAAGGTCGGCCCTTCGAAACCACAGTCCACCCAACGATAGGCATAACGACATAATCACAATTGAAAACAAGACGCTCGAGCCCGTCGCGGTTCCCTCTTTGACAATTCCGCCCCAACGCAACAGCATTAGGGCGTTGCCTAACAGCACCCAATGCCGCGCAAATGCCGAACAGATCAGGTAGCTCATTAAAACCACAAACGAGACCGACGGCCCAAGTACAAAGCCAATCACTGCCTGCGCAAACGCAAGCGCCTCGAAAGCAAAAAAGAGACCTGTGAAAAACGGCAGTGCATCCGCCTCGCCAGCTTTGAGAAACCACGGCGCCAAATTAGCCAGCTGAAGCGACTCGCCATGGACGACCGCGCTGAACGAGGCGCTCACCATCAAGCTCCAAATCACAACAGAGCAAACCACCACGAGCAGTGAAAATGCCGTTACCGCCGCCACTGAGATAAAACGCGAGGCCCACCAAAGGGTTCTTGCCCGGCATCGAACAAGTGCTTGTAAACCAAGCCCGTGCAACGATTCGGTCGGATAATCGAGTGTTGTATAGAGAATAAGCAGAATGAGGAATAGCCACCCTAACGGAGGCACAAACATGACCCCGGGCCTAGGCTCAAACGGAGCAGATCCGGCAAACACGAGCGCAAGATTATCCGCAAACCCCAAGGTATCCGTCCTGACCCCATACACAGAAGACAATCCGTAGGCGTACACCAAGTTCGCAACGGTCACTGCCGCAATCGCAATAAAAGTAAGGATGTTCTTCTTCAAAACGGTCCTCAGGTCCGCGGCGACCAGCCTAAACAGCATCAGACCACCTCGCGTCTTTTTAAGAATCTCGCGGAAATCAAAGAAAAGACGAACAGCAAGATGATTTCCGCAACCCCCGCTCGGATGTCGGGCCAGTTATTTAGTGATTCCGACCTGATGCTGTTAAGAATGTTGCAGTTAAAGCCGACGCATGAAAGGACGCTAAAAATCCAATCGTTAACAAAGTGCCATGCAACCATAATCAGATATGGAACGACCATCGCCTTGATTCTGCTGCGAAACACAACCGACAGACCAGTCACGGCCATGGATAGAGCCCCCAGCGTCACCGCATCGAACAGCGTATAAACCAGCACGTATAACAGAGGCCGGGAATAAAACAGACCAGAAAAATAGCTATGCAGATAGAGCCCGACGTAAGTCGATTCGTCGACCCGGGGGAGATACGCGGGAAACAGCATTGAGACAATCAGGAAGTTCACGAGTAGCGGAATAGCCGTGACCGCAAACGCAGAGAGGAAAGCAGACAGCATCTTCACGTTCACGTATGCATTTCTAGAAACACGCGTGCAGATCTGTGCCTCGTAACCGCTCAAACGCTCGGACAGGCATGACCACGACCCGGCCAACATGGCAAGCAACGGCAGCGAATAGAAAAACACCGACGCTAACAACGGCGCGTTCGCGCTCACAACAATCCAGTTGCCAAAGCTACTTTCACGCGTTTGGCCGAGGTATGTCTGAGACTGCAGACCAATGCCGTAGCCAAAAGATAACAGCTGCTTGCGCTCAATTTCGAGCGTCCACCACGCCTCGATGGCAGCTGCCATCGAAATGGCAGTCGCCAAAATAAGAGCCAACGCAAATATATGGTTTCCAAATATCTTGGATAACTCATGTCGTAATAGATTTCCATTCAAGCAACATCGCCCTCCCATTGGCCGGGCCGAGCGTTGCTGCTCGGCCCGGCCCTAATCACAACAAGAAGCTGCGGATTGGCTAGGAGGGAAGTTTGTTAAAATGGCCTAAGCAATCGGGGCTCCACTTTCCATAGACCGTGCCGTATCCGGACTCGGCCCATGCAGTCAGACGAGCATGACTGCGCTTATTCTCACGGACGAGGTTGTATATCTCCCATTTATCCGCATGGTTGGAGCGATACACGCCTTGCGTGCAATTCATGTTGCCCGTTCCTTTAGTGTCATAGGCACCGTCCACGTACAGGCGCAATGGCTTTCCCGAATAGCCTTGAATCCAAATGTAGACTGAGGATGAATCTTCTTTCTGGCGATAGCCAGTTGCGCTCGTGCCAGAACATTGAAAAGCGAATTTTCTATCTTCGTTGTTCTTGCATGTGGCAATTCCGGCATCCGCGCTCTGCGAAATGCTAGAAACCTGGGAAGTGTCAAACTCCTCTTGAGCAAATGATGCGGCAGGTGCACCCATCGACAAGCCCGCAACAATCGCCAAGCCGACTCCGATTCGAGCAATAGCGCTCCTTGGCTTAATCATGGCCTTCTCCAATCAAAAGCGGTTAACAATGCGTCGACGCACGGCAACCTTTGCATGAATGGAGAAAGATGTCTGTAAACACTCGCTATTGAGTTGATAATCCAGGCGTTTACACGTTATCCACCTGCGATAACAATGAAATAAGCTCCGCTTTGTTCTTGATCTTCAACTGGCGATAAGATGCGGATCGCAACGCTTGCACCGTAGATGCAGCATAACCTACGTCCTCCGCAATGGTCTTTGTCGTTGCGCCCTCTGCCGTCATCAGCAAAATTTGCGACTGAACATCAGAAAGGGAGCGTGATGTAAGCAAAGCCAGCTGGCGCGCGCGAGCCGTTTCGGTGAACCCATTCGCACGGTACTCCAAGACGGCCCTCTCGTTCTCAACCGAGTGGGCGAGCGCGATGTGCGTGACGAACATGGGCACAGACCAGCAGACGACCACCGTTGCCACGACGACATTGACAGCCGAACTATGCCCCAACAGCGACGCAAGGAACAGCGGCTCGAAAACCATCAGATCCTGCGCCATGTTGAGCAAGACGACCCAGACAGGAGCCGTCGCCCCAAAGCAAAGCATCCATACCCCAAGCATTTTGCGCTGCGGACAGCTTCGCAGCACTACATATGTGAGCAGCATCCCCGCCAGCACCACGAACCCATGAATTCGCCCCCTACTGGCAGCATAGATTGAAGCAGCGACACCTATTGACACCAATGGCACGATAGCCCGAGCACGGGCATGCACCTTAAACGGACGCAGCCCAACAGCGAGCGAAGCCGTAGACGCCACGCCGCAAAACAGGACCGGCACAGCCATCAACGGAACGCGTATGCACATCAATGCCGTGATATAGATAAAAGACCATTCCGCAGCAGACAGTATCGCCCACATACACGGACCTCCGAGCTCAATCGCCCCATCCACCCTATCCAGATCAGCGTCATGATTTGTCTTTACAACCGCGCAATACGGCGAAAGAAACAGTCCGAGGCCCAATGTATAGCTTGCAAGAGAAAAGGCGACAGCCCGCGAAACACCGGACCCCCAATCGCTATCCGCCATTACCAAGGGACCCGCCGCAAGGAGGATAAAAAATAATGTGAGCAGGTATCGAAACAGCCGGCGCGTTCGAGCTGATGCCACCATATCGCCGGCATGCCGCTGCGACAGCTCAGACTCTACAGCTTCGCCCCCACCCGCAAACAGCTCCACCAGCTCACGCGAGCCCGCAACCGACGCCTTCCCGTATGCTCGGTGAAGCGTGGTCCGCACCGTCGATGGCTTCGTATCCGTCTCCCTGGCAATTTCCGCCGGCGTTTTCCCTTTGAGCAACAATCGAACAAACTGCTCTTCTCGAGGCGACAGAGAGGGAGAAAACGCTCCCGCATCGAATGGGTCGGACGTGCGGGGGATATCCGAATCGTTGTTCCGCTTCTTCCTGAGCAACGTACATACGAAGGCAGCAATAGCGGACCCTATCGTCAGCGACGCAATGATCGCGGCATCGTTTGCGAAGTATGCCACCTCAACAGCGGGAACAAGGCCAATGGGAACTGCTACGAGCACAGAACGGGCGAACACGTCGCTCTGTCCACGACCAAAGGCGCGGGGACAGCAAAGCAAAGGGACCGCAGCCAATACGAGATAGACCAGAGGAATTAAAAGCATAAGGCCAATTGATGCGGCCATTACAGAGGGCATCCCCCATGGCTCGGGAACGACTCTCCATGAAACTCGACAGCAAAACAGCAGGCAAGACAGGACAACTATTGTTTCTGCAAAAAGCGCGCTCTGCGGTCGGCGGGTCCCCCTTTCGCCGTCCCGCGCTGCCCCCCGTATCAAAGGAGAGCCCGCCGTATTCCAAATTACATATGAGAGGAGCAGCGACCCAGTGAAGCACAAGGCACACGAAACGCCATGCAACAGCCAGATTGGTGCAAACGCGATTGGAATAGAATCTCCGCGAGCATAGAAGGCCAAGTCGACCCATTCGGGAACCACCGCAATAGCAGCAAGGAAAACACCGAAGACGCCAAGGCGACCCGGCCGTCTTATTTCTCTCCCCTTGCGGAGCGCAACACCATGACCAAACGCCGCGAGGCATGCGCCAAGGATAACGAGCCAGGTCATTGCACCTGATGCCAAGCCGATCGAAGATGAAAACCGGTGATAAGGGGTAACTGCCATTACGACAAGCGCAATGGTAAAAGCAGATGTGGCAGAGCAGCGGGAAAAGAGCATATGACCTCCATAGAGCGGCATTATACAGCTCGGTTTGTTCATCCCTCTCCGCTCCCACACCGGCCAGCATCAACGATTCACGCATACTCCAATCAGAACCAGATAGCGGTCCAATTTTTCCGCAGTCCCGCTCCAAAGCGGGATACGGTTTCCTTTTGAGGGCCGATTGGGAAAACGCACCCCGTTTTAGGCCGAAAACTGGGACGCGCGGGCAGGAGCTATGCAAAGATAGCGGCTGTTGGCCTTGCGATCGGTCTTGCACTGGCGCTGTGCGCATCATTCGCGACGTATAGGTCCGAGCAGTCGTTTATCGATGGCGCTGAGAACGGTTTTGGCATAGACGTAATCCTGTCCTGGGTTCAGGAGCACCTTGACGGATGCGAGGACCCGCGGCGCGCATCGAATGGAAAACAGCTTCAGGGCACCGATTCCGGTTGGCGCGTTGGTGTCTACCGCATCCTGGCAAGGATCGAGGACGGGAAAGCCGTCATCGAGGTCGTAAGGGTCGGCCACCGCCAGGGTGTCTACAAGAGCATGCCGCGGCTATGAGCACCCCGAAGTGCCGCCACGCAGGTCAAGGCCGAAAAAACGACCTCACTAGATGCGTTTTAAGGCGCCTGAAAGCAGATGCCCCTAACGGGTATCCAGGCATTCCTTTTCTGGGCTGTATTTGCGATTACATAAAGCCGTCTACCTGCGGCTTCGTGGAGTTTGCCGCCGCCCGAAAAAATCGTGTCTGCGCGGTGCGATACAGTAGGTTAAACGCCCCGCGAGGAAAGGAACAGCCATGAGCGACACACAGGAAATCGTTCAACGACTCGAACGCGAGATGGCGGACCGAGCCGCCGCAGTTGAGAAGGTTGATGCTTTTAAGAACCAGCTCGCACAGGCCATCAAGGCCTTCATGGCCGCCGACGAGGCAGTTCGCGGCCTCAACGACCGCGACAGCATCGTTGACGCCCAAATCGCAACCGTCATCGACGAGCATCTTCGTGCCATCGATAGGCTGTGCCGTTTCGGCATCGACGGTGGTTTCGGTGAGAAACATCCGGTCAGAGAGGTTTAAATCTCCGCATGGCCATGGAGTAAAATACAGAGGGTCGAATCCGAAGCAGTTCCCAGACAATTGGCGTCCGGCCAGACACTTCGGTTCGGCCCTTTCTAATATGAGAAAGCCATTGTCAATAGGCGTGTTTGTTCGAGCCCGGTTTTAAA